>Ga0181518_10000056_pt1 | contig 126075 bp, 113 predicted proteins | sample PEATcosm2014_Bin_28_FD_119751 | JGI IMG/M metagenome (GOLD analysis project Ga0181518, IMG submission 119751) | Peatland microbial communities from MTU Mesocosm Facility, Houghton, MI, USA - PEATcosm2014_Bin01_60_metaG | ecosystem: Environmental > Terrestrial > Soil > Wetlands > Peat | place...
ACGCGCAGCCGGTTCATCTCCCAAAGCAGATGGCGGTGCTGCTTGGGCTTCAGCCCGCGCGGGATGGCCATCAGCTTCTGCCGGCATTGCAGGAACTTCCGGTAGTGACGCGTGACTTCTTCGGCCACCGCGGCGTACTCTTTGCGGCTCTCTTCGACCGCCTCATCGCCCATCAGCGGATCCGCCACCAGGATCACGTCCCGCGCCGAAACCGTGCCGCGCCGCACATCCTCGGCCAGGTTCAAGATCTCCTGGATAACGCGCGGCGAACGCGAGAGCGCCTTCATCACCGTGTTCTGGCCGCGCTCGATGCGCCGCGCGATCTCGATTTCGCCGTCGCGCGTCAGCAGCGGGACCGTGCCCATCTCCCGCAAGTACGTGCGCACCGGATCGTTGATCTTCTCCCCGACGCCGGGCAGCAGATCCAGATCCAGCAGTTCCTCGCCTTCCTCCAGCTTCTTGTCGAATTCGAGTTTGGGCTCTTCCAGGATCTCGATGCCGGCCACATCCAGGCCAGCCAGCAGATCGTCGATCTCCGAGCCGTTGGCGAGGTTACTGGGCAGGGCCTCGCTGAGGTCCTCGTAGAGCACGTATCCCTTGTCCTTGCCCTTCTGCACCAATTCTTGCAGGCGATCGAATTTGTCTTCGAGTGCCACTGAAGCAACTACCCCCGCATTACCGTTTCCAACATTGTACACCAGTGCATCCTGAGGCGATGCGTTATCAAGATCTTTCGAGTTGATGCAGTTCCTCCGCCAGCCGCAAGGCTTCGGGCAGGTTGCCGGCCCGCTCCGCTTCCTTGACCCGAGCTTTCAAGGCCGCCACTTCGGTTCTACGGCCGGAGCGCTCCAGACTGCGCACACATTCGATCCCTTGTGATAGTGAAACGGCGGACTCATTCGTTTCATCCTGCAGCACGGCGGACGCTAATAATTCCTGATCGTTCTCCTCCAGCCGCGCGTGCAACTCCTCGTAGGTCACCTGCCCGCCGGCTTGCAAGGTAAACAGCGCCCTGAAGATGCGGCGCGTCGCGAACTGCTCGACCGCCGGCAGTTGCTCGATCTCCGGTATCAGCTCCTGGCGCGCCTCCGCATTCGAAACCAGCAAGTTCAACAGCAGCTTCTCGTTCGCATTCAACGGCTCGCGCACGGGCGCTACTTTCTTATCGCGCCGGTCCATGGCGGACTTGCGGAAGTTCTCCAGCACCAGCCCCGCGTCCACCCCCAGGTAGCCTGCGACATCGTTAGCTACCGCGACCCGCTCGATCTTCTCCGGCAGGCGCTGAATCGCCGGCAGCAGGAATTGAAAGCCCGCCACACGCCCTTCCGCCGTCCGCAGATCGAACTTCGCGCGCGCCCGGTCGGCCAGCCAGTAAAAATAGCCTTGCGCCTTGTCCAGCTTGGCGCGATACGCATCCGCGCCGCGCTCCTTGCAATATTCGTCCGGATCGAGACCGCCTTCCAGTTCTACGATCCGCACGTGCATGCTCTCGTCCAGCAGCAGGTTGATGGACCGCTCCGCGGCGTTGGCCCCCGCCGCGTCCGGGTCGAAATTGACCACGATCTTGTCGGAATGCCGCCGCAGCGCCTGCACGTGCTGCGCCGTGAGCGCCGTCCCGCAGCTTGCCACCACCTCCCGCACTCCGGCCGCGGATACGCCGATCGCATCCATGTAGCCTTCCACCAGCACCGACCGGTCCGCCTTCCGGATGCCCTCCTTTGCCCGGTGCAGGTTATAGAGCACAGCGCTCTTCCTATATATCGGCGATTCGGCGGAGTTTAAGTACTTGGCCTCGTCGCCTGGATCCAGCGCCCGCCCGCCAAATCCGATCGGTTTCCCCGATTCGTTGTGGATGGGAAACATTAGCCGGTGGCGGAAACGATCGTAGAAGCTGCCGTCATCGCGCCTACCCAGCAGCCCGGATTGCTCCATCTGCTCGGAGGTGAACTGCTGCCTCTCGAAAATCCGCAGCAGGAAGCGACCCCCGCGCTCGGCGTATCCCAGCCCGAACTGCGCGCTTACCTCCGGCGATACGCCGCGCTTCTCCAGATAGCGCCGCGCCTCCGCGCCCGCCGGCCCGGCCAATTGCTCGCGGAAAGCTTCCTGTGCCAGTTCCTGCATCTGATACACGGCCGCCCGCAGGCGCGTCTCCGCATCCGCATACTCCGTGCGCTTCGGAATCGGGATGCCGTTGCGCTCCGCCAGCAGCTTCAGCGCCTCTGGAAAACTCACGTGCTCGTACTCCATCACGAACTTCAGCACGTCGCCGGATGCGCCGCATCCGAAGCACTTGTAAAACTGGTGCCCCGCATGCACGGAAAACGAAGGCGTCTTCTCATTGTGGAACGGGCACAGCCCCGTGTATCGCGAGACCCCGGATTTCCGCAGGCGCACGTATTCCCCGATCACCTTGACAATGTCTACGGAGGATTTCAGTTGCTCTTTGAAGTCCATGGCCCCTTTGCTTGCCTATTATCGCCAAACCAAACGGCGAGGGCCAGCGCCAGGCAGGCGGCCAGCGTCACCCAAGCGGAGCGCCACAGGATTTCGGGATCGAAGCGCATCGTCACGACGTGTGTTCCGGCGGGAATCCGCAGGCCGCGGAACGCTACGTTCGTCAGCACAGGCGTGTGCGGCCGGCCGTCAATCCACGCATGCCATCCTGGATACGCGGTTTCCGACGTCACCAGAAATGCCGGGGCCGGGGTGTCGACCAACAGCATCCACTGCCGCGCGGCATATTGCAGGACGCGAACGGTGCCGGTCGCAGCGCCGCCTTCGAGCGTGACCGGTGCTTCGACGACCGCTTCCGCGCGCGCATCAAAGTCGCGCGACCGCAGGATGGCCAGCGCCTCGTCCATGTTGGCGGCGCGCCGGGTCCGCGGCGCCAGGAAAAACCGCGGCAGCGGGTCCGGATTCTCGTAGATGCGGATCCCCGGCAATTCGCTAACCTGGACCAGCCCGCCCGGCTGCGGGAGCGCATTCGACGAAATCACATATCGCACATTCAGCAGTTTCAGCACCGGCGAATCCGGATCGGCGACTTCGTAATAGCGGCCCCAACGCGCGCCCTTGCAGAAGGACAGACGCACTTGCATGAGCCTAACCAGCGCAAGCGGGTCGTCGCCGTTCGCCGAAGGATACTCCAGCAGAGGCGCCGCGCTCGCCAGGTCATGCGGCCCCTGCATGATGTCGGTGCGCAACGGCGGCACGTTCCGATTCACCAGGCTTCGTATTTCCGTGGGGATCTGCGGGAAGCCGCCGAACTGGTCGTAGGCGATGCCGGGCTCCACGCGTTCGTCCACTGTGTTGATGACCCGCCCCGAGCTGACGACGAGCAGGTCCGCGGCCACCACGGCGACCAGCGCAGCCTGCATCCCGCGTCCCCGGGAATTCAGAAACTGCTGCGCGCCGAGTCCGGCCAATACCGCCATCCCGAGCGAAAACGAGCAAAGCGCGAACTCCGCGTACAGCGCGTTCTTCACGGCATCCGGCAGCAGCATGAATATGGTTTTGCCGATCGGCGTGGAGTCGCCCAGCATCCACAGAGCCGCGCATAGCGACAATACGGCGAAGCTCACGGTGTACCGGCTCTTGCGGGATACGATTGCCACCAGGACAAACAGCAGCGCCGGAATTCCGCAGTAAGTGTAAAGAAAGGTCGGATTCCAAGGCAGCTTCCAAGTGCTCCAGTGGAACTGGAACATCCCGTAATGATTGGGCAGCACCAACGAAACCAGCGACTGGAGCGGCAGTCCGCCACCCGTGCGCATCCAATCGCTGCGATACTGCCCCACGCTCAGGCGGGAGAGTTGTAAGGTAGGGAACACTTGTATGGCCGATAGCAGTACGGCCCACACCGCGCTCACCGCCACGTATGCCAGCGCCATCGGCGATGTGCGGCGTAGCGCCGCCAGAATCACAGCCAGCAGAAAGCACGACACGAACACTACGGCGGTGGCCGCCGGGAATCCCGCCAGGATCGACATCGCCAGCGCGCCAGCTAGCGCCGCCAGCCAGCGCCACCGGAAGCGTTCGCCGAGCGAAACGACGGCCAGCCACGCGAGCGGCAGCCAGGCAGCCACGTCTATCGCGCCCAGGTGCTGGGTCTGCGAAGCCATGTAGGCGCCGAGTTGGTAGACCGTGGCGCCCACCAGCGCCGCCGCGCGTCCCGCCTCCAGCCGGCGCAACAGCCAATAGGCCATCGCTCCGCCGAAGAACACGTGCGCGACGAGTTGCAATTCCAGGAAGTAGAGAAGATGGCGCCCGCCGGTCCCGTTACTCAGGAGAATCGCCGCCAGCGTGGGCGGATAGAAAAGCTGAGCGGTGAGGTTGGCGTAAAACGGCATTCCGCAGTAAGTGTAGGGGTCCCACAGCGGCAATTCCCCGCGCTGGAACGAGCGCGCCACAAACCAGGCTTGCGTGAGATGGTAAGTGCGGAAGTCCCACGGGATGACGTAATGGCCGTAGTAGAGGATGTGGCGGAAGAAAGCCAGCACTTCGGCGAGGAGCACGAAAAGGGGCCAGGCGCGGCGCGTGGAAGGCATGGCGAAATCTGAGGATAGCAGGGGAGGTGTGCTGGTAGCCGGTGCATAAGGACCACAGATGGACACGGATACACACAGATGAAGGCAAAGGCAAATGCCGATGCACCCGGTTCCGCCGACGATTTTGAATTCGACCGTCACGGCCTTGGCCGTGGCTGCCATAATATTCCTGATGCCATCCGATCCGAAGCGCGACCTCTTCCGTCACACCGTTGCCACACTGGCTTACCGCGGCGGCAAAGCCGTGCGTGGCGCGCCGCCAGCATTCGCCGATTACCGCCCGGCCGAAACCAGCCGCACGCCCAGCCAGATCCTCGCCCATATCGGCGATCTGATCGACTGGGCGCTCTCCGTGGCCCGAGGCGACGAGAAATGGTTTAATTCCAAGCCGCTGCCATGGGAAAAGGAGGTGCAGCGCTTCTTCACCGCCCTGGAACAATTCGATGCCTTTCTGGCCTCCGACGCGCCCCTTGCGTGCCCCGCTGAAAAGCTGTTTCAGGGTCCCATCGCCGATGCGCTCACCCACGTGGGCCAGATCGCCATGCTGCGCCGGATGGCCGGTTCTCCCGTGCGCGGCGAGAACTACCATCGCGCCGAAATCTCGGTAGGGCGCGTGGGACCGGAGCAAGCCCCGCCGCGCCGCGAGTTCGATTGATGTAAAGGCGAGCCCTGCTCCCCTGCCTGCGGCGAGTTTGCCAGCACCCAAGACCCACCACCGGCGAGCAGCGCTCGCCTGGCCAACGGTCCGAAACGTGCCATATGCTGAACCGGTAGTCACTATGGCTCGACTCAACAGATGGCATATCGCGTTGATCATCGCACTGGCGATTCCGGCAGGCTTCGCCGGCTTCGCTGTCTGGCGCGCATCGCGGGCCGCGCACGACTCCGCGGCGCAGCTTGCAACCGAAAGCCAACTGCGTTTCACTGTCACCCGATTGGACCGCCCCGTTCCGCCCGCAATCGAATGGATCAGCGCGCCGGCCGTCTTCCGGGATGTCGCGCTATTTCAACGCCACATCTACATTTCCGGGCCGTCCGGCTTGCTCGAATACGATACCGGCGGCGCGCTGCGAACACACTATCGCCCCGGCCTGGAGCTCCCCGCGGCGCCGCTCGGCGGAATGGCCGTCGGCACCGCCGCCGACTCCTCCAGCCGCGAGTTGTTTATCGCCACCTCGGGCGAGGGCCTGCTGGCGTTCGATGGTAGCCATTTCCGGCAGATCCGCGCCGCCGACGCCGCCGCGCGCAAGCTGACCGCGGTGTTGCCGCTGGGCGACGGGCGTGTCTTGCTGGGGACAGAATCGCAGGGCGTGCTGGTTTACGATGGCAAGCGCCTCACCGCGTTCCACTCGTCGCTGGACGGCCTGCACGTGACTGCGCTGGCCGGCGATGCATCCAGCCTTTGGATCGGCACGCTCGATCGGGGTGTCTATCATTGGCATGCCGGCCAGGTCGATCGCGTCAGCGAAGGGCAGGGGCTGCCCGATCCGCAGGTGCTTTCGCTGGTAGTCGAAGGAGACCTGGCCTTCGCCGGCACTCCCATGGGGATCGCCGAATTCCGCAGCGGCCATTTTACGCGCGTGCTGGCTCAGGGCTTTTTTGCCAACGCGCTGCTGCTGTGGAGCGAGGGCCTGGCCGCCGGCAGTCTGGATGAAGGCGTGGTCAAGATCCCGTTCACGGACGCGCCGGCGCGATCCGCCCGCCCGCACACCTACCCGCTGGCAGGCGAAGTGCACAAGCTGCTCAATGTGGATGGCAAGCTTTATGCGCTGGCGAGCGACGGGCTTTACGCGATTGAGTCCCACGCGACGGGCTGGCGCCGGGTGCTGGAGCGCGAAGGCGCGATTCTGGCCGATCGCAACGTTTCCGCGCTGGCACTCGATCCTGGCGACCGGCTCTGGGTGGGCTACTTCGATCGCGGCCTGGACATCGTGGATGGGCCCCGCGTGACACATCAGGAGAACGACACGCTATTCTGCATCAACCGCATCGTTTCGGATGCCGAGTCGCAGACCACCGCGGTAGCCACCGCCAACGGTCTGGCGCTGTTCGATTCGACGGGCATCGAGCGCCAGATTCTGCGGCGTTCCGAAGGGCTGATCGCAGACCACGTCACGGATGTGGTGTGGCGCGCGGGCGGTATGACCGTAGCCACGCCCGCCGGTCTCACTTTCATAGATTCTTCGGGAACACACAGCGTGTCCGGCTTTCACGGCCTGGTGAACACGCACGTGTACGCGCTGGGATCGTCCGGGGACGAACTGCTGGCCGGCACGCTCGGCGGTTTGTCGATGCTGGATAACGGCGTGGTGCGCGCCAGCTACACCACTGCCAACTCGCGCTTGAAGCACAACTGGATCACCGCAATCGTGCGCGTCGGGCAGGAGTGGTTCGTGGGGACATACGGCGCGGGAGTCCTGCGGCTCGATCGTTCCGGCGAATGGCAAACGTTCCCGGACTTACAGCCGCCGCTCGAGATCAATCCGAACGCCATGCTGGTGACCGAGTCGCGCGTCTACGCCGGCAGTCTGGGCCGCGGCTTGTTTATATACGATCGCGCCTCAGGCCGGTGGATGGCGGTGACGGCTGGATTGCCTTCGACCAACGTGACCGCGCTCGCTGCCCGCGGAGGCGTGTTGTATATCGGCACGGATAACGGCTTGGTGCGCGTGCCCGAGGGGAGGCTGCCGTGAAACCCTGGGATCCCTTCCATTGGACCACCGTGACAGCGGGATTGCCTTCGGCCAACGTGACGGCGCTGGCCGTGCGAGGAGGCGTGTTGTACATCGGCACTGATAACGGCTTGGTGCGGGTGCCCGAGGGGAGACTGCCATGAGGCCTTGGGCGCTTTTGTTGTTCCTGGCCTCGCGCAGCGCGGCCGATACCGGAGTGTTGATTCCCACGAACCATAACCAGCCCGATGCATCCGTGTTTTCGCTCGATGAAATGACCGTGGATATCGTCATCGATAACGGCGACGCACGCGTATCCATACGGCAGATCTTCGGCAACCACACCGGGGTCGTGCAGGAAGGCAACTACACTTTTGCGCTGCCCGCGCGCGGGCTGGTCTCCGATTTCGCCGTGTGGGACGACGTGACCCGCATCCCGGGCGTGATCATCGAGCGTCACCGTGCGGAAGAGATCTACGACAGCTTGCGCTGGCAAACCATCGACCCCGGCTTGCTGGAGCAAGGGGAGCGTGAAGCCGGCGAAGCGGGCCGGAGCAATGTGTTCAGCGCGAAGATTATGCCCATCCCGGCGTACGGGACCAAACGCATCGAGATCGAATACCATCAGCGCGTTTCCGTGGAGAATCTGCAATCCGAATTTGTGCTGCCGCTGCGCCCCTCGGCCTATCGGGCGGCAACCGCAGCGCGCCTCGCGATCACGCTGGAACTGCGCTCCAGCCACGCCATACGCGGCTTCGATGCGCAAGGGAAGCTCTATCCGCTGCGCATCGTGGAGCGGGACGCGCACCTGGTTAAGGCCGCTTTCGAAGGCCAGAACGTCAACCTTGGCGAGGACTTCGCGGTGCACTACACATTCGATGCGGCGCGCGCCGACACGCTGGATGTAATTGCATACCGCGATCCAGCCGCCAATACAGTGCCGGCCGGGTCCGGCTACTTCGAAGCCTCCGCGCTGATCGCCAATGCTACGCCCAGAGCGCCCGCCGCAAGCGCCAAGCCGCGCACCATCATCGCGCTGTTCGACACCTCGCTTTCCATGCAATGGGAAAAGCTGGAGCGCAGCTTCCACGCGCTCGACAGCCTGCTGCACTCGCTCGGTCCACGGGATCGCTTCAACGTGTTGGTGTTCAATACCGAAGTCACGCCCTTCGCGCCCGCGCCCGTCCCGGCGGAAATCCCCGCGATCGAGAAGGCGCTCGATTTCGTGCGCTCCGGCTACCTGCGCGGCGGCACCGATCTGCAAGCGGTGCTCTCCAAGGCGCTGGCCCAACCCGCCGATTCGGATGCTTACATCGTGCTGTTCAGCGATGCCGGCGCCACGCGCGGCAAAGTGGCCGATGGCAAACTGGCCGATTGGTATGAGGCGCAATGGAAGCAATCGGCGCACCGCCCGCGCACTTACGTTTTCGGCATAGGCGACGATGCGAACCTGCCGTTGATCCGCATGCTGGCGCGCAACGATGGCATCTTCGAATCGGTGCTTTCGTCCGAACCGATCGACTTCAAGCTGAATGCGTTTCTAGGCCGGATCGGGCAGCGCGCGTTGCGCAACCTCGCGCTGACGGCCTCGCCCTCAGACAACTTCGATCTGGTCTATCCGCTCGATGAGACCGTCTTTCCCGGCTCGTCGGCTGTGTGGGTAGGCGCGTATCGCAAGCCGGTGCCGCAGGCCGTTTTCACGGCGCGCGGCGAACGCGACGGCGCTCCGGTCGAGCTGCGCGCGTCGGTGGCGCTACCGCGCCAGAGCCTGGATCATCCGCAGGTGGCGCGTACATGGGCCAAGGCGCGTGTGGACGCGCTGCTCGACCAGATCGCCCGCTTGGGTGAAGACCGCGCCAGCATCGACGAAATCATACGGCTCTCGCGCCAGTACAAATTCGTTACGCCGTATACTTCCTTTCTGGCCGTTCCGCGCGCACTGCTGCGGCCGCGCGTGATCCGGCCGGGAGATCCGGTGCTGCGCGTCAAGGCCGATCAGGACATTGTCTCGGTGGTCGCGCTGTTCCCGTTCGGCCTGGTCAAGCCGCTGCGCCACTTGGCAGAGGAAGATATTTGGCAGACGCGCTTCCTGGCCCCCACCGACATGGCGGATGGAACCTACAGCGTGCGGCTGATCTTACGCGACCGAGCCGGGCACGTCTATCGCGAGGCCAAGACGTTCGTGATCGCGAGCAAGCCACCCACCGTGCGTGTGCTGCTGGCCAAGACGCGCTACCGGCGCGGCGAGACCGTGCCTCTGCGCGTGCGCGCTTCGCAATCCACGCGCACCATCAGCGCGCGTCTCTATGGGGCGGCGCCCGTTTTCCTGCACTGGAACGAGCAGGCCGGCGCGAATACGGGCGAGCTGGTGATTCCCGCGGCGCTGCCCGCGGGCCGGTATCGGCTCAATGTGACCGCCGAAGACATCGCGCACAACATCGGAACCGAGGAGGTGTCGCTTGAAATTCTCCCGTAAGCTCACCCTCGCCGCCGGCGCGCTCTGCTGCCTCGCGTTGCACGCCGAGCTTTCACAGTGGGTGCAAAACCTGTCCGTCGAATCCGGATTGCTAGCGGTCTTCTTCCGCACGGTCTCGCTGCCCGCGGGAGACGTGGAAGCGCGTCGGCCTCCCGCCGAAACGCGTCCCGCGCTAACGGAACTGATCGCTGCCAAGCCCGCCGACGCGCAACTCTATCGACTGCGAGCATCCGAAGCGGAACTGGCGCTCGATTTCATTGCGGCGGAAGCCGATTGGCGGAAGTACGCCGAGCTCGCCCACGACTACCTGGCGCTCGCCGATTTCTATCACCGCCGTTTACGCCCGCTCGACGAGATCCGCGCGCTCGATTCCGTCGCCTCCCAGAACGCATTTGAACGCAGCATAGCAGTGGTCCGTGAACAGGGTCTGCCCGTGCCGCTCGCGATGGCGCAGTACCGCGCCTGGATCGTCCGCTATCCCCACGAGTCCGGCGTCTACAAACAGTTCTTCAATTACCTGGTCGAGCAGAAGCAGTTCACCGCCGCGTCCCGCCGGATTGAAATCTATCGCCAGGCGTTCCCCAAAGATCTTGTCGAGCCCGTGCGCGAGGAAGCGTACCTGGCGCAGCATCAGGGAACGCCCGCGCAGGCCCTGGCGGTTTACGATCGCGCATTCACGCCGCTTATGCCGTCGGAACTGATCAAGGATTACTTAGATCTGCTCAAAACGCAGGGCAAGCTGCGCGATTTTCTGGCGGCGGCCCGCCAGCAGACACAGGCCGATCCGCAAGACCTCCGCGCCGCGGCCCGCATTTTCTACTACTACCAGCAGCAGTCCAACGTTCCCGCCGCGCGGCGCGCATTGGTCGAATATGCCAATCGACACAAGAGCTGGACAGCGGGCGAGCACGATACGATCGCCCGCCTGTTCGAAGACGTGGAGGAATACGACGAAGCCGCGCGTCATTATTATGCGCTCTACACTTTGTCCGGCGCGGATGCGAGCGACCGCGAGCGCGGGCTCGGAGGTCTGGCGGGATTGCTGCTGGCCGCGCCGGAACAGCCTATCCATTTCGGCGCCGGCAATCTTTCGTATTACCGCGACATCGCCACCATCGATCCCTACCCCGGCTTCCTCAATGGGATCCTCTCGCTGCTGTTCAATTCCGCGCAACCGCGCGTGGAATACGCCGAGCAGGATCAGGCCGCCTTGACCTACTTCCATCGCGCCCGCGCTTCGGATCTGCTCCGCTTGTTCGACACGCAGTTTCCGAAGTCGCCGCGGCGTGCGATTCTGCATGCGCAACTGATCGCAGCCTACGCGTCGTACGGCGATAACGAGGGTGTCCTGCGCGCCGGCCGTCAATTCCTGGCGGCGTTTCCCAAAGCTGCGGAGCGCACCACGGTGGCTCTGCTGATGGCGGACGCCTACGCAAGGCAAGAGAAGCCTGAGCAGGAGCTTGCGGTCTATGACCAGGTACTGAAGGAACTGGGCGCGCGCTCGCCACAGTATGCCGCGATTCTTGACCGGTACATCTCACGCCTGGTCAGCCTGCATAGCATCGCCGCTGCGCTCGAAGTTCTGCGCCACGAGATCGACCGCAACCCAAATGATCAAGGACTCTACGAGCGCCTGGCTGCGTTTCTCGACGAAAATCGCAGGGGCGTGGAGGTCGAGCAGGTCTATCAGCGCGCGATTCAGAAGTTCCCGGGCGCGTCATGGGAAGACAAGCTCGCGCGCTGGTATCTCCGCCGCAGACGCACGGCCCAGTTCGCGCAACTCACGCAGCAAGTGGTGAAGATCTTCTCCGGAACGGACCTGGAGCGATACTTCCGCGAGGTAGTGGCGCCCGCTTCGCTGGATGCCCATCTCTACCTGCAACTGAATCTCTATGCGCACGAGCGCTTCCCCAATAACCTCACCTTCGTCAAGAACCTGCTGGACGCCTACACGCGCAAAGGCACCACCGATTTCGCGGCCTACACTCGGCTGCTGCGCGCTTACTGGTTTTATGACGACGGGCTGCGCGCGCGATTCTTCGAAGCGTTGTCGCGCGCCGGCAAACTGAACGCGGAACTCGCGGCATTGCGCGCCACCAAGCCCGACGCATCGGCCAATCCCGCCGCCGCCGAGTTTCTGGCCGAGGGCGAAGCCTGGCAGTCGCACTTCGAATCCGCCGCACCCTGGATGCGCTCCCTCAGCGAGAGCATCCCCGGGAATCTGCCGAAAGCGGCGCGCGCGTCGGCCGTTTACCGCTCGCTGGCGGCGTTCGATCCGAAGGACACCGACGTCGCGGCGGCGCTGGCGGTGAACATGCATCGCTACGAGCCCCGCAACCGCGACCTGCTGGCGCGCATCGGAGATATCTACGCCGACCGGGACCTCTTCGCGCGCGCCGCCCCATACTGGAACCGCATGCCACAAACTGCGCCCGGCGATCCGCAGGGTTACCTTGACGCCGCTACCGTGTTCTGGGATTACTACCGCTACAACGATGCGCTGCGCCTGCTCAACCAGGCCCGTGCGAAGGCCGCTAATCAGAATCTGTACGCCTACGAAGAGGGCGCGATCTATGAGGGCAAGCGAGACTATCCGGCCGCCGTCCGCGAGTACATCAAAGGCGCGCTGGCCGCGCCAGATTCGGCATCGGAGAAACGCCTGGCCACGCTTGCGGAGCGGCCTGCGCTACGCAACCTTGTAGAGCAGTTGACGGCCGACGCGGTTTCGGCGCCGAATCCCGGTATGGCCGCACTGACCATGCGGGTTGACGTGCTGGATGCCGAAAAGCGCAGCGCCGATCTGGAAGCTCTCCTGAGCGCCGTGGCGCGCCGGGCCGACGTGCCCGAGACCCTCGCCTGGATTGAAACGGTCGCAACGAGTCACAGCTTCGACAGCGTGCGCGAACTGGCACTCGAACGCCAGATCGAAGTGTGCCACGATCCGGTGGAGAAGATTCGCCTGCGCCTCGCGCTGGTGGCGTTCTACGAAGGTAAGCACGATACTGCGGCTGCGCGCCGCGTGATCGAGGCCGTCTATGCGGACAATCCCGCCACTCTCGGGGTCGTGCGCGCTAGGGTCGATTTCTACTGGCGCAACCAGATGCCAACGCAAGCGATCGTCACTCTGACGCGCGCCGCGGGCACCGCCAATGCGGATTACCGGAAGCAATTCACGCTCGAGGCGGCGCGCAAGGCCACCGAATCCGGCGAGTACGCGCAAGCGCGCGCGCTGTTGGCGCCACTGATGGCCGCCGATCCCTACAACGGAGAATACCTGGCCGCCTCCGCGCAGACTTGGGCGCGGGCCGGCGACGACCAGGGCTTGCGCGACTTCTATGCCGCGACTATCCAGACGCTGCGCCAGGCGCCGCTTGCGCCCGATGAGCGCACCAGTCGCATCGCCGCCATGCGTCGTGGATTGATTCCGGCACTCACCCGCCTCAAGCAATACACGGCCGCGGTGGACCAGTACATCGAAATCATCAACCGCTATCCGGAGGATGAAGGGCTGGTGCGCGAAGCCGCGTCGTACGCCATCGAGCACAGCCTGCAGCCGCGGCTCCTGACATATTATTCGAAGACCGCCGCCGAATCGTCGCGCGATTACCGCTGGCCCGTGGTGCTGGCGCGCTTGGAAACTCACTTCGAAGATTTCCCGGCGGCCATCGCAGCCTACTCGCGCGCGGTTGTGATCCGGCCCGACCGCAGCGACTTATTTGCCGCCCGCGCCACTTTGGAAGTGCGCCTGATGCGTTTCGAAGAAGTTGCCGCTACGTATGCCCGCCTTTACGAGCTGAGCTATCGCGATCCGCAGTGGCTCATCAAAGTGGCCGAGACTTATGCGCGTTTGCAGAAGGCCGATCTAGCGGTAGAAACTCTGCGTAAGGCGCTGCTGGCGGGGCGCCCCGAGCGTCCGGACATCCTCTTTCAGATGGCCCGCACGCTGGATTCTTGGGGTCTCGTGCCGCAGGCGTTGCCATTCGCGGAGCGCGGGCTCACGCTGGCAGGAACCGGCAAATGGGTCAAGGAAGACCACACGGATGGCGCGGCGCTCTACGCCAGCCTGATGACCCGCTTACGGCGCTACGACGAGGCATTCGCGCGCATTGACGCGATCAAGCCGGCGGCCGAGGATGCCGGCAGTGCAGCCATCCGCGCGAGCCAGATGACTCGGCTGCGACGCGATGCGGGGCTCACCGGCGTTGCCGCGATGATGCCCGCGTTTGAGGCTGCCGGCAGTGCGGCCCGCGTCAATTTCAGCCCCGACGAGATGTCCGCGTTCGCCGCCTTTCTCGAAAAGCGCGGCCCTACCATGCTGCCAGTTGCGGAACGCGCCGGATTGGTCGATCTGGAAGCGCGCTGGTTCTCCGCGGACGTAGCCAAATACCAGCGCCTCATTGACCTGGAAACGCGCCGCATGCGATTCGTTGAGCTGGCTCGCTTTCTGGAAGACTACGTGAAAACGCATCCCTCGAGCGACGCGCGCGACCGCCTGATCGGTGCGACCGCCGAAGCCTGGCACGCCAGCGGCGACGTGCAGAACGAGCGGCGCTTTCTGGCGGACTATGGGGGCAATTTTCCCCGGTATCTGGAGCTGCTCGCGAAGTTTGACCCGGCGCGCCTGGTAACTCTCGCGAAATTGCAGCGCAGCGCGGTCGAACAGGCGATCGCGACGGGCCCCGCATCGCTGGCGTATCAGGCAGTCGCCGCGCACGGCCAGTCACACCCGCCGGTCTGGACCAAGGCCTACACGGCGCTGGTGGGCCTCTACGATCTGGATCGCGACGCGCGCGTGGAAGCGGCTTTCCGTGGGGCGCTCGACAGCGCGACGATAGGCCAGCGGCTCGCCAAGCCAGCGGATCGCGATCGGGAACTGGCAGGCGACGTTTGGTTCTACTATGGCTCGCGCTACGGCGAATATCTGGCAGGCACACACCAGGGCGATCCCGAGGATTACCTGCCCGCCTCGTTGGAAGCCGCGCCGGGCAATCCTGAGGCATACGTCGCGCTCGCGGATTTCTACGCCGATGCGGGCGAAGCGGCGCGCGCTTTGGCCGACTACGATCGCGCGCTGGAACTCAATGCCGGCCTGGGATATGTCCACGATCATGCAGCGTTGGTTCTCTGGAAGGCGGGCCGTCGCGACGACGCGATCGCGCGTTGGAAATCCGCATTGGCCGCCTTCGAGCGCCAACAGGGCCGGCCGAATCTCGCGGAGGATTTCTGGGCGCACGCGCCGGAAGCCCTGCGCCACATCGGCGAACGCGACCTCTTCAACAGCCTGCGTCCCGAGGTGGAATCGCTGTTGCGCTCTTACATCCGGCGGCACGATTGGTACCGCCTGGATTCGCTGCTCGAGCCGGTTGGGCAGCTTGGCGGACTGGATCTGATCGTGGATGCCGCAGCGGCGGCGCCGGATGCGGATTTCCTGGGGCGCCTCGCCGGCTTGCCATGGCTGAGCGCGCGCGATCGTGAGCGTATCCTGCGACGTGTGATTGCGGCGTTGCCCGAGGCGCGGGCCCGCGGCTACCAGGTGCAGCTCATCGCCTTGCTGGTCGAAACGAAGCAGACCGCCGCTGCGCAGGCTCTTCTCGACTCCATTCCGCGGGACGCCCGCATTGAAATCGCTGCGCAAATCGCGCCGCTCGAACTTCAGATTGCGACTCAATCCGGCAAGCTGCCCGAATTGCTCGCAAGCTATCGCCGCAGCCCGGAGATCGAGCCGTCCGTCGAGGCTTTGCGCGAAGCCGCGACTGCTTTACGGGGTGCGGGCGACGAAGCTTCCGCGCGCCGCATACTCGAATTCCTGTACACGCGCGAACTGGAGCGCGGCAATTTCGATGCCGCCAACTTCCTGGGCTTGGCTGAAATTCGCCTGCAGAATGGCGACGCGCCTTCCGCCATGGCTCTGCTGCGCCGCATGACGCTCATCTCCGGCGAGCCATTCGGGAACTTCATGTCCGCTGCCACTTTGCTCGAGCGGTTCGGCCACAACGCGGAGGCCATCGAATTCCTGGCCGCCCGCGTGCGCGCCGTGCCGTGGGATCAAGACGCCCGCTTGAAACTCGCGGAAGCGCAGCACTCGGTACCGGCTCTGACTGCGCTGGTCACCGACACGCTGGCCGCGTACACCGAGCGTGCCGCCGCGGCTCGTCTGCTGGGCAAATGGGGCGTGCCCGTTCCGCCCGGCATCACCGGCGAATTGGCGCTGCTCGCGCGCGGCAAAGTCAGTCCCGCCGCCGCGGAGCAGCCGCTCTATTTCGAAGCGCGCGTGACAGCCGCCGAGACCGCGGCAAATCCCTTGGAGCGCGCCCGCCTGCTTCGCGCCGCGTTGGCCCTGCAGCCCGATTCAGTCCCCACACGCGTCGCGGTCTTACACGCTGAGCTCGCCGCCGGGCACGATCAACTTGCCGTGTCGGCAGCGGCCAGCCTGGACCGGACGGCCATTCCGCAGGAGGATCTACTCAATCTGGCGACGGCCTATGAGAACCTGGGTGAGTTGGAGGAAGCACGGCAATCGTTGCAACAAATGCCGGCCAACGCGGATATTGAGAAACGCATCGAACGGCTCAGCCATCGCATTGACATCGCCGCGCAAAACGCGCTGCGTCGCCCGGTCATCAGGGACAACGTAGTGCAGGACCACCTGGTTCGACCGAGGATTACTCCATGAAAATCGCCATCGCCATCATCGCTCTGGCCGCGCTGGTTTCGACCACGCTGTTCTTTGCCGCGCCGTTCCAAGCCGCGCAGCCGGATTTGGCTGCGTGGGCGCCATCGGGGGCCCTGCTCTACCTGCAAGCCCGTGATTTCGGCGCGCTCCTGCGCGATTGGAACGGCTCCGCCGAAAAGCGCGCCTGGCTGGACAGCGCCAACTACGAAGTCTTCACGCGCTCCCGCCTGTTTGGCCGGCTCGAGCAGGTCTGGCAGGAATTCGCCACCGCGGCGGGCTTCCGCCCCGACATGCAACTGGTGGAATCGATTGCGGGCGGCCCGTCCGCGCTGGCGCTCTACGATATCGGCAAGCTCGAATTCCTGTACGTTTCCGAAGTGCCCGCGGCGCATGCCATGGAAAACTTGCTCTGGCAATCGCGCGCCAAGTACGAATCGCGGGAGGCCGCAGGCGCGCCGTTTTATGTGCGCGTCGATCCAGCTTCCGGCCGCGTAGTCGCCTTCGCCGTGTATCGCGATTACGTGCTGCTGGCCACCCGCGAAGAACTGGTGGCCGGGGCTCTGCGGCTGCTCGCGGGGGAGAAGCCCCCCGCCCTCGACCAGGACCCCTGGTTCCGCGAAAGCGTCCGCGCGGCCTCTTCAGCGGGCGACCTGCGCTTGGTGATGAACCTGGAATCCATCATCCGCACGCCCTACTTTCGCTCGTATTGGATCGGACGCAATACCTCCACGTTCAAGCCTTATTGGGCCGCGATCGCCGACGTCAGGCTGGCGCGCGCGCGGATCAGGGAAGACCGCCTGCTCCTGCGCCGCGCCGCCGAGCCAGCCCCGCCTACGAGCGTTGTGGAGCTCACGCGCCTCGTGCCGGATGATGCCGGGCTGTATCGCGCCTGGGCCTCTCCGGATGTGCAAACGGTAGTCCAGCTCATCCGCGACAAGCTGCTCGCTCCGGAGATCGCCCGGGTCACGGATCCGCAAGACGCACCCCCTGTGCCGGAGTCCGGGAATGCGGGCACGCAGTCCGATCTGGAGACGCGCATCGATGAGCCGCCGCTGGCCGAAGGCGGGAAGCAAGTCGCGGACGAGACATTGCGCAATCTGCTTGCGGGCGCAGGTATCCAATCCGTACTGCACATCCAGACCAGCCGGCAGATGGCCGATGGCGTGTTCGTCGAAACGCCCAGCGCCATCGCGCTGCTAGCTTCCGCGGTGTGGGACGCGAACGCGGTCCGGGCAGCGCTTGCAGGCGGTCGGGAAAATGTGGAATTCACCGTGCGCGGCAACCTGCTGGTAGTGGCCAACTCCCCGAACCTGCTGAACTCCATCCTGAGCCGTGTGGACCGCAAACCCGCTGCCGGCGATGCCATCTACATGGCCCGCTTTCGTCACGCCGCCGAGCGGGCGAACTTCGAGAAAATGATGGCGGCGCTCGACTACGGCAAGCCGCAGCCGGCGTTCTTTTCGGGCAATATCGGCAGTCTGAACCGCGTGCTGTCGCGGTTAGCCACTGAGACCGTCACCTGCCGCGACACCGGCGCCGCGCTAGCGCAGACTATAATTTACGAAACCCCGGAGCCGCGCCCGCCCCTCTAGAGAGTGCATTTTAGGTGGGGCAGCACCTTTGCCTGCTGGGTCCCTGTGGGTCGGGCACTCCTGCCGGCGCAGGCGAGCTCCGCTCGCGGGTTCGTCGAACTGAAGTTCGCCGCAGCACGCTGAAGCGCGCGGCGCCACCCCATTAGAAAGTAAACCGCATCTGCAACTCTAAGCGCCGGTTGTTGGCGGTTTCCGAGAATGCCCCGTAGCCGCCGGCCACCTGGTTGGCCTCGCCGAACAGCGGCGATGTGATCTGACCGATGATCGGCCCCTGATTAACGTGGTTCAGCAGGTTGCGTGCGGAAATCGAGGCGGTCAGGTTATACCGCTTGCTGGTCGGGACGTCCGAGAAAATGCTGTGAAATCCGGAATAGTGGCCGGCTCCCATAGCCCCGGCAGCGCTGGCCGACTCTTCGCGCGCCGGGCCGAATCCGAAGGTCTTGCCAAGACGCGCGTTCACCGAGATCAGGCCCGGGCCCCGTCCGGAATTGCGCGGTAGAATCTGCTCGCCGGGTGACGGGTTGGGATCGAGCCAGCCGTAAATGGTATCGATCAGGCCCGGCTTGCTAAGGTCTGTCGGGATGCCGGGCCGGGCGGTGAACAGTGTGTCGTCATAGATATCGCGGCCGATGGTGACGTCGTACGGCGCGCCGGACTGCACCACAATGAATGGACTGAAGCGCACGTTCCACGCGGTATTGATGGAGCCGCCGATGAATGCGCGATGGCGTATATCCGTGGCGGCCGGGCCGTACTCGCCGGCCATGGTATAAGGACTCCCTGGGAACGTGCCCAGCCCGTCGGTGTTGCTGCGCGCCTGATTCAACGTGTAGTAACCGAACAGTGACACGTTGTTATTCAGCCTGGAATTGACATTTGTGATCAGTTGGTTCTGGTTATAAAGGCCGGAAGACTCCATCAGATAGATGGGGCCGGGCGCATTGAGCTCCTCGGAGCGCAGCATGTGCAGCCCGTGGGAATTCGTGTAAGTCACCGAAAGCGTCGTATTACGGGCGAGCTGGCGCTCCGCACTGACGGCCGATTGCATCATATAAGGGGCGCGCAAAGTGGAGCTCAGCTCTTGAATCGTCTGCGTCGATTGCACCCCGCCCATGGCCAGCAGTTGGCTGATCGTCGGCACGGTAGGGAAGAAAGTCGGATTGTTGACGATGTATTCCTGCTGAACGATCCCGTTGTAGCGCTCCGCGGTCTGAATGTTCGAAATGTCGAAGCGGGAATAGAACATGCCGAATCCGCCGCGGATGACGGTCTTCGGATGCAGGCTGATCTGGCTCGCCCCGGGCGCCCACGCGAACCCGAAGCGCGGCGCGATGTCGCGCCAGTCATGAATGTTGGTCTGAGTCTCGTAGCGCAGCCCCAAGCTGAGGGTCACATTCTTGCGCACGCGCCAGTCGTCGCCCACGTAGGCGCCGACGTCGAACTGGCTGAGAGCCAGGAAGGGGTTGCCCGTGGCGATGCTGAACTGCGTAGCGCCGCCGCCGGGCTCGCCGAGCAGCGTGCGCTGATACTGCTCGATGGATGTGATCGGGACCAGCACCGGCTGTCCCGAAGCATCCAGCACCTCCTGGTTGTTGGCGTCCAGTTCGGGCGCCAGTCCTCCGCCGAAGGTGAACGTGCCGCCGAAATTCTGCGGCGAGGTGTTGGCGACGGTCTCCTCCCGCATACGCACACCGAACTTCCAGGTATGCGCGCCTTTCGCGATCGACGTGTAGTTCTGCAACTCGTAATGGTTCTCGGTGTCGTAAGTGCGGCCGGTCTGCGCGCCGCCGCCGTTGAAGGAACCCAGCACCAGGAGCGCCGGTTCCAGGCTGTTGGAGAACTGATTGTCATTCACGTGAAAGAACTGGAAGCGCGTCTCATTCACCGTGTTCGGACCCAGGACCACGGTATCGGTGATCTGAACCGTGTGGTCCTGATCCAATGTGTAATAGCCGCGAGAGGGCAGATTGAAATTGCCAATGCCCTGATCTTGTACATCGTTCCGCGTGAAACCGTACCGGAACATCAAGGTGTTGTTTTGGTTCAGTTGATAATCCACACGCGGGCTCACCCGCAGGCGCCGTTGGGGGGCCAGCAAAACGCCCGTGAAAGGATTGACGATGCCGAGCGTTTGCGGATCGAGCGTGATGGCGTCGATGACGGAGCCGTTGTCGATTTCGCGCCGCTCGGCGTCCAGAAAGAAAGAGGCCCGCTTGCTGAGCGCCCCGCTGACCGTGCCGCCGTATTCCGCCAACAAGAACGGGGCTTTTTGTTGCGCATACGGATTCCGGGAGTTGAAGATGTCGTCGCCGAAGTTGAAGAAAGACTGGCCATGCAACTTGTCGGTGCCGGGCTTGGTCAGGATCTCGATGCGGCCGTAGCCCAGCCTGGAGAACTCCGGCGAAAACGGATTCTGATTGATGCGCACTTCGCGTATGGAGTCTTTGGAGGGAAGCTGGCCGCCGCTGAATCCGTCGATATAGATCTCACCGCCTTCGGGGCCGGCAGAGGGCCCCGCCAGCGCCTGCAAATCCGATTGCAGATCGTCGGGGTCGTCGGAGAGGGCCTGCAAATCGTCGCCGCGCAAAACCATGGCGGAGGCGTTATTGGCCGATTCGGTGGTCACGCTGGGCCCGGCGTTATCCTGCACCGTCACCTGCTGCGTGACCGACGCGACCTTCATCTGCACGTTGAGAGTTTGCGTACCAGGCACCAAAACGATTTTGGCGGGTTGCGCTTGCGAGAGTTCGGCCGCAGCCGTGCTTACCGTGTAACGGCCGGGCGCCAACCCGGCGAACGAGTACGATCCGTCGCTGCCGGACGTGGCGACTTTCGTCATACCGCCCGGCCCGTTCAGGGTGATTTTCGCGCCGGGCACAACCGCGCCGCTTTCATCCATGACTTGCCCGCGCAAAGTGGCAGTTTGCGCGTACACGGGTAGGGACACAGCCAGGGCCAGCAGGAAAAAGAGCTTTTTCATTTTTTGGTTCGGCTTCCACCCAAGTGGCGCAAGAGCGGCCGAATATTCAGATTCTACTAAACGACGATGGAAGCCGTCTTGAGGTTACCGGCGGGCACAGCTTTGCCAGTGATTTCCGGCAGGCTGTGCCCGTTCGGGAATTGCGATGCTAGCGCGGCTGGCCGGGCCGGGTTTCTAAGGCAGTTTGGGGTGCGGAATCAGTGTCCCGCTGATAGTACCGGAAGCGATCTCTTTTGTGCTCCCTCCGGCTTCCTGGATCGTCGTATAGGTGCCGCTGAACTGCGTGCCGGTCGAAGCTAGTGTCACCGTGGCCGTGGTGACATTCGTGGCATACAGCGAACCGTCGGTGTTCACCACGAGGCTGAAGTACTGCACATAGAAGTTACACATGCAGGGACCCAGTTGCCAGATCCCGTGTCCGGGAGTGGCGGATGCAGGCGCAGCGGTCGTTGTGACTGGCCCGGGACTCAGTTCCGTGCCGTCAGTCTCAATTACCGAACCATTGGTGGTCAAGGTCGCCAGCCCCGGATACGAAAGTGTCGGGGTGGGACTCGTGGGCGTTAGCGTAAACTGCCACGAGCCCGCCAATGACGGGCTTGCGGCTACCAGGGACGTGGGCTGGCCGATCAGTAGGAGCAGCCCGCAAACGATGGATGTGAGCAACGTTTTTCTCGTCATAAACCCTCCGTGCTGCTAATTGTAAATCGCAGGCCCGCAAAACGAACCATGTTTTTTGAGCATAGGGTACTAGTCTCGGAACGACGGCTTTTACAATCTCTTACACTCCGCACAAACTGGCTTTACAATACGCCGCTACTCTGGAATCGGAGAGAGGTAAAAGACACCATGACGAGCAGATTAGTACGTTTCATTGCAGTTCCAGCGATGGCCGGAGGGATGCTTCTGGCCGCCGGCGCGCAAGTTTCCAATCAGCCGGCGCAACCACCAGCTCAGCAGCAGGGCTTGCACAATCGCGGCGAGCGCATCGCGAATTACCTGAATCTGACCGATGCCCAGAGAGCGCAGGCTAAGGCGGAGCTACAGGCGGCGCGTCAATCCGCGCAGCCCGTTCGCCAACAGTTGAAACAGGTCCGTCAGCAGATGTTTCAGGCGATCAGGGCGAACGATACCGGCGCGATTCAACAACTCAGCGCCCAAGAGGGCAGCCTCAAGGGTCAGTTGTCGGCCATGCGTCACATGACGTTCGCGAAGCTTTATAGCAACCTGACCCCGGAACAACGGGCCAAGGCCGATCAGCTTCCCGCACATTTCCGCCAGATGCGGCAGCACCGCATGGAGAGCCGGCAAGCGCAAAGCAACGGCTGAACGGCGTGGCGCACGCTGAAGCGCAATGCCGCATAGTTTTCCCACGAGCGAACACCTGCATTAATCGTGGGGCGGTCCCCCTGGACCGCGGCCGACGCTCTCGTCGGCCCGTCGCCTTTATCAAAAGCCCTGATTCCTAGAATCAAAGAGCGAGTCCAGGGGACCCGCGCAGACCGGGGGCTGCCCCACGAATTCTGCAGCATCACCGATATCCGGAAAGCTATGCGGCATTGCGCTGAAGCGTGCGCCACAAGCATTTGGGCGGGCGGGCTTGAGGGCCGTCCCGCCGCTCACCGGTCGGCGGACTCAAAGCCCAGTCGCCAGCCGAGCTTGGCGGAATCGAACCACGCGATCTTGACTCCGAACCAACGCGTGGTGGAGGCCGCCTGATAGTGGCCGCGGCGCGCATCCAACACAAACGCGCATGGCGCTTCGCCAAATTGAGCAAGGCGCGCGGCCAGCCAGGAGTCCGATGTGAGCGGCTGCGCCAGCACCACCGGCGTGCCGCCGAGCAACGCCAGATGCGCTCCTAAGTCCGGGTCTACCTGCTTGATGGCGGGAGGAAGTTCGTACGCCTTACGGTAGCGCTTCACCGCGGCATCGAGGTCTTGTACGGCGATTACCACCTTGGTCACGCCCTCGAAATCTTTGGTCAGCGGCTTGCCCTGCGGGAAGGCGCGTTGTTCGCGCGGCGTGAAATCATGGATCAGAAACGGAAAGAACGTGCCGCGGGGCTCCGTGCCCACCTGTGCCGTTTCCCAATCCAGCCGGACACCGTCGGGCCGCTGGCGTCCGCTGCGGACCGGCGACGAAACCGCGATACCGGCGGCTTCCAGGCGCTTGACTTCCGCCGCTGCGTCCTTGGTGCGCACCGCCCAGGCGCAGGGCCCGGCGTCTTCCTTCATGAACTTCAGCCAGGGCTGCTGGTCGAGCGCGTGTGGATCGGCGTTCTCCTGTGGCGCAATCAGCTCGAGATAAGATCCGTCCGGAAAGCTGACCAGAGCCATCTCGGTGGCGCCATTGCTGTGCGCGCCCCCGAAGAAAGTCGCGATCCCAACGGCCGAGAGATTGGCCTGGAGTTTTCTCAGGTTGCCGCCCGCGACGGTGACGTGGTCGATCTTCAGATCGGCGGCGAGCAAGGCAGGGACCACAGCCAGCATCAGAGCATAGCGCATGGAGCGATTGTAAAACGCGGCGCGGACCTTGATTCTGGCAGGCGCGGCAACATAAAATAGGATCTGAAAGCCTGATATCGACATGGACTCCAATTCCCGCCGCTCCTTCCTCCAACTGGCCGCGCTGGGCGCGATTGCGCCAGCCGCCGGCCGCGCCGAAAATCAGTCTGCGCCGCCGCTATTGCCTACGGTGAAGTTCGGCAAGTTCGAGATCACGCGGCTGATTATCGGATCGAACCCGTTTTACGGCTATTCGCACTTCAACCGCACGCTCGACCAGCTCATGCGCGAGTGGTATACGCAGGATCGCAGGATGGAAGTGTTGCACGCCTGCGAGCGCCAGGGAATCAACGCCTGGCAAGCGCACTACGACGACCAGGTGCTGGAGGATTTCAAGCGCTATCGCGCGGAAGGCGGCAAGATGCAGCTCGTACTGTTGGCGGATTTCGCGTTGATGCAGAATCCCAAGCTGCTGCCGGAGGCGGCCAAGCTGGGGCCGCTCGGCGTAGCGCACCACGGCAACCGCACCGACGAGCGCTTTCGCAACGGCGAGACAGGCAAGATCAAGGACTTTCTCAAAGCCGTGCGCGACACCGGCGTCATGGTGGGCGTCTCGACGCACAACCCAGCGGTGATCGACACGGCTGAGGGCGAAAACTGGGACGTGGATTACTATCAGTGCTGCCTGTATCGTGTGTCGCGGACGCCCGAAGAGGCGCGCGCGGAATTCGGCGAAGCGCCCATCGGCGAAACCTTCATGGAGAAAGATCCGGAGCGCATGTGCAAGATGATTCGCCAGACCAGGAAACCGTGCCTGGCGTTCAAGTTGTTCGGCGCCGGGCGCACGAGCACATCCTCCAAGCACGTCGAGCGCGGGTTCGGGTTCGCATTCGCCAACATCAAACCCACCGATGCCGTGATTGTCGGGATGTATCCGCGCTTCAAGGACGAGGTACGCGAGAACACGGAAGTGGTGCGGCGTATCCTGGCGGCCTGATCCGGCAAAGTGTAGGGCGGGCAATATTGCTGATGCCACTTGGCCTTTGATGGCGCCTGTAAGTGGCTAATTGTGGCGCACGCTTCAGCGCGAGCGGACCGGGGCGGTCCGTGATCAATGTCGGAAACCTTCGTGGGCGCCGGCACTCCTGCCGGCGCAGGCGAGCTTGCTCGCCTAACTTCTCGAGAACGTGCCGCCGCGGGCTCAGCCCACGGTCGAAAATTCGGCGAGCTTAAGCTCGCGGATCTTTCAGTCAGTCGAATCTTCGCACCTGGGGATCGCCGGCTGCAAGTCAGGGTTGGCGGCTCACTTCCTGCAACACGGTGGTGTCAGTCGCCGGCCCGGCGTCTTCCGATGTACAAGAAGTGATCCGAGTAACCCAGGCCCTCTGTGGTTTGTCCGGTGATCTCGATCAGGTCGAGCCACGCCTCCGCCTCCGCCGATGGCAGTTCGTTGAGGGTGGGTTGCCAGGCCATGCTGAACGACTCGACTCCCGCCAGCGCCACCTCGTCGAAGCCGGACACAAACAGTTCGCGAAACTCCGCATACGTGGAAAGGTGCGCGAAGCCGATCGGCGGTGCGTGCTCGGGGTCCAGATTGCCGTCGCGCAGGTACTGTTCATGGAAGGCCTTCCGATCGCAGGCGACGTGCGGGAACAGGCGGAAGAAATCGCGCAGGTAAGCCAGGCGGTTGATACCCGCCGCGAATAACAGCCCGCCGGGCTTCAGGATGCGAGCTGCTTCCGCGACCGCCTGGCGCCGTGCATCGAGCGCGCACAGGTGGTAAAGCGGTCCCATCAGCAATACGGCATCGAACGCGCCGGATGCGAGGCTCTCCAGGCAGGTGGCGGACTCCCGGACCGCGCCGGCGATTCGCCCGCCGAGACCAGCGGCACGCAGGCGTTCCGCAACGGCTTCCAACAGGCGCGCGGACACATCCACCAGGTGCAGCCGGCAGCCTCGGCGCGCCAGGTGTTCCGAATAGATCCCGCCGCCCACGCCGATTTCCGCTACTTCGGCGGAATCCGGCACCAGCTTGTCGAGCCAGCGTATGGTGATGGCGCGCTCGACCGGGCAATCGCGCGTCAACCGCACCAGTTCGTCGTCGAAAATCGAGGTGTCGTAATAGCGGCCTACGCTGGCCTCATTTTGCTCCATGCCGTTATAGTATAGGGCCATGCAGATCGTAGTTATCGGCGGCAGCGGATTCATCGGATCGCGGGTCGTCGAGCGCCTCGCGCCGGAACACGAGGTTGCCGTGTTGCATCGCGGAACGCACGACCCGGTTCTTCCCGCCTCAGTGCGGCGCATCATTGGCGATCGCGACCGGCTCGTGGACCACGCGGCTGAGTTCCGCCGCCAGCCGCCGGACGTACTGCTGGACATGATCTCCGGCGACGAGCGCCAAGCCCGCGCCGTGGTGGATGCATTTCGTGGGATCGCACGCCGCTTGGTCACTATCAGCAGCATGGATGTGTACCGCAGCTACGAGATCTCACTGGGTCTCGCGCCGGGACCGCTGGAGCCGGTGCCGCTCAACGAGGAGTCACCGCTGCGCAGGACTCGCTATCCGTACCAGAATCGTCCCGCGGGCTCGGTCCCCTTCGATTGGGTGACTCCGGAATACGACAAGATCATCGTGGAGGAGGCGGTGCGGAGCCGGCCGGAATTGCCCGCGACGATCCTGCGGCTGCCCATGGTGTACGGGCCAGGAGATCCGCTGCATCGCTTCCAACCGTTCCTGAAGCGCATGGATGACGGGCGCCCCGCAATTTTGATCGAGGAGACTTGGGCGCGCTGGCAGGGCCCCATGGGATATGTCGAAGATGTTGCTGCCGCGATCGCGCTGGCGGTAACGAACGAAGCCGCCGCCGGACGTATTTACAATGTTGCCGAGGCCGGGGCACTCTCGTGGGCCGATTGGGCGCGAGCTGTCGGAGATGCAGCGGGATGGAACGGCCGCATTGTGACCTTGCCGCGCGACCGCATACCACCGCATCTGGGTCCCAGGTTCAATGCGGAACAGCACTGGACGGCCGACTCGAGCCGCATCCGCGGCGAGCTGGGCTACCGCGAGACCATCATGCGCGAAGAAGCCTTGGCTCGCACGGTGGCTTGGGAGCGGGCACATCCGGCGTCCTTCGACCCCGCCGCCTTCGATTACGAGGCTGAAAACCGCGCCGTGGATCTGGCTGGCGCGAGATAGCCGCCCCACGGTTACGGGTGGAGTGCGCGAGGCGTTCCTTCGCATCTGAGCGTCGGATGTCAATGATTGACATCGCAGGGCTTTGCGTGTACATTTAAGACGCGAAGGCTTGGAGGTTTGACGATGGATCAGATGAACGTGTCGATAACGGATCGTCTCGCCGGCTACGTTCGGAGAAAGGTGAAAAGCGGGCGGTACAACAACGCGAGCGAGGTCGTGCGGGACGCGTTGCGTCGTATGGAGGACGACGACGCTAGAGCATTACGGCTCGCTAGACCCACTGCGGAGGACATCGTTTCCGATCTGACCGGTCAGCAGCTCGAAGACCTCCGTCTGCGCGTGCGCGCCGGCATCGATTCGGTGGAGGCTGGTGAATACCAGGAATATGAGGGGCGCGATGGGCTTAGGAGATTGGCAGACGAGGTGAAGGCGAGGGGACGCCAGCGGCTTGCGCGGGAAGCCTCCGGCCGTTAATGCGGTATCGTGTCTCCAGGGACGCAAAGTCAGACCTCGACGAGATCTTTCTTTACTGGGCAAAAAGGGCGGGGCTAAAGGCTGCGGACCGGCTGATTGACAGCACTACCGGCCGCTTCTGGCTGCTCGGCGAGTACCCGAATGCAGGGAGGCCGTCGGACGACGTCGCCGCGGGCGTGAAGTGTTTTCCAGCCGGAAAATACCTTATTTACTACCGCGCGACGCGCCGGGGGACAGATATCCTGCATATTCTTCACGGCGCACAAGATCAGAAGCGGCTTTCAGAAAATCCAGGAAGCGATAAGCAAAGGCGGCGCTAAAGCGTGCGCTACCACCCCAACACGGATACTGCGATAGCCGCCGCGCCGAGGAATGTGCCGAAGGGCAGCTCGTAGGTCGAGGCGTCCTTGTGGGTGATCCGAATATAGGCGAAGCCGATCAACGAGCCTGCCAGCGAGCCCACGATCAGGGTGAGCAGCGCGCCCTGCAAGCCCAGAAACGCGCCCACCATGGCCACCAGTTTCACATCGCCGAGGCCCAGCCCTTCGCGGTGTCGCAGTTTCAGGTATAGCCAGCCGACCAGCCACAGGCAGAAGCCGGGCACGGCAGCGCCGATCAGGGCTGCCGCGACGGAGGTCCAGTGCGGGTTCCAGCGCGCACCGGCGATGGAAAGCAGGTCCTGGGTGATGTCTTTCAACGGCACGAACCAAGCCAGCAGCAGGCCCGCGGCGGCGCCGCCCAGCGTGAATTCGTCCGGCAGGATGCGCGCTTCCAGATCCGAGAAGGTCAGCCCCACCAACAACGCCCCATACAGGCAGAATTTCAGGCCCACCGGGGTCGCGCCGAGCCGCCAAACGTAGACGAAAAACAGCACGCCGGTCAGCAGTTCGACCACCGGATAACGGATGGAAATCGCCGCCCGGCAATAGCGGCACTTGCCGCGGAGGAGCACGTAGCTCAGCACGGGGACGTTGTCGTACCAGGCGATGGGGTGATGGCAGGCGACGCAGTAAGAGCGGGGCCGCACCACCGAGAGGTCCTGCGGCAGGCGGTAGATGCAGACGTTGAGAAAGCTGCCGATCAACAGACCGAACAACAGCGCGATGGAGGCTTCTAACAAGCGAGCACCTGCCGGTAGAGAAGGATGGTGTTGTGAATCATCTGGTCGAGAGAGAACTTGTCCGCAACGGTTTGACGCCCACAGGCCGCCAGCCGTTGAGCCAGCGCGCGATCGGACAACAGATTCCGTATAGCGGCGGCCAGCGGCTCGGGTTCATTCTCCGACAGCCAGCCGTTCTCCTGATGGCGAACAATTTCGGGCAGCCCGCCCACATTGCTGGCGATGACCGGCACGCCCGCGGCCATGGCCATCAGGACGGCGGAGCCCAGACCCTCGGAGCGCGTGAGATACAGAAACAGCGCGGCGCCAGCGAGGTCGAATTCCAGATCGCGCGAAAGCAGCAGGTCCACGCCGGCGCGTCGGGTGGCTTCGCGCGCCAGTTCCGCGCCTTTGAGGGGGTCCGCGCTGGCAGGCGCCACCACCGCGTCGCCTCCGGGTACAGGCTCGCGCAGGGGCACGCCATCGTAGACCACGGATATCTTATCTTCGGGCACACCGCCCGCGATCATGACGCGCTTGACGAATTGGGACACGGCCAGGTAGCGGCTGGCATGGCGATACTTCCAGCGCGACCGTATGGGAAAGGCGACGCGGCGCGAAACCACCAGGGGCGCGCCGCCGAAAGCCGCAGCCAGCGTATGGGTGTGGGCATCGTGCGCGTGTACCAGGTCCGCCTCCCGCGAAAGCTGGTACAGGGCCGGCAGGCGCAGCGGGCGCACATCCAGGCCCAGTTCGCGGGCCTTGGCCATAAAGGGCGATCCGGCCAGGGAGAGCAGCGTGCAGTCCACGGCTTCGTGGCGCAGCCCTTCGATCAAGCGCAGCGCCTGCCACTGTCCTCCGCGCATTTCGCGGCCGGAATCGAGATGCAGCACCCTCATCTTTCCCTCAACGTCCCCAGCTCATGTTCCTCGCCTTGGCGTACTTGAGAAACGCGTAAAGAGCCGCCATGTAGGCGATGGTGAGTCCTTCGATGCCGTCCAAAAATCCGCCTTGAAAGAAGTAGGTCTTGGTGAAAGTCCAGGCGGGGTCCAGGATCAGATGGCGCCATCCGATGGGGGTTTTGCGCGATACCAGTTCTTCGGCCGCCAGGGTGGTGTAACGGTCCATGGTTCTGAGGTGTTCGGAAAGCGAATCGCAGGTGAAATGCAACAGGTTCGATTCCAGGTGCCCCACCCGCCCGTGCACGTGCAGGCTTTCGTGGACGAAGTCGCCGACCCACTTGGCCTTGTTGCGGTCGTACAGGCGGATCTTGCGGTCGGGATACCAGCCACCGTGCAGAATCCAGCGGCCCAGATATTGCGCCAAGCGCGGCATGGTGTAGGCGTCGTATTTCGGACCGTTCTTTTTGAGATTCCAGATTTCCCCTTCGAGCGCTTCGCTCAGGGCTTCGTCGGCGTCGAGCGAAAGGATCCAGTCGTGGTTGGCTTGTTCGGCAGCCCAGTTCTTCTGGCCGGCAAAGCCGCGCCACGGGCTCTCGATCACCCGCGCGCCCAGATTCTGGGCCAGTTCGGTGGTGCGGTCCACCGAGCCGCTGTCGAGCACTACGATCTCATCGCAGCAGCGCAGGCTTTCGATGGCGCGGGCGATGTGACGCTCTTCGTTCAGCGTGATGATCGTGGCGGTGATTTTCATGGCTCCGGATCAGGGGCCGCTTTCGAAAACGGGAGCCACGGTGAAGCAAAGCAGAAAGACGATCAGGGACACCAGGGCCAGCCATTTTCTGCCGGTGCGGATGCCGGATGGGTCCACAATCACCGGGTGACGCCGGCCGATGAAGAACAGCGCGACGGCCCACAGCCACCAGGGCCACCAGCGGCTCACGAACCCTAGCGGAACCAGGGCCACGATAAAGATCGTGGAAAGCAGCTTGTGCTTGTCGCCAACCAGCGCGTAAAGGATGTGGCCGCCATCGAGCTGGCCTATCGGCAGGAGGTTCAGCGCGGTGGCCAGAATCCCGATCCAGGCTGCCCGTGCTACGGGATGCAGGTAAATATCCGCGGCCGGCACGCCCGGAAAGATCACCTTCTGCAAGATCCATTGCAGCCCCGGAGTGCCGAACTGGATGTCGCCCTGATGGGCGATGCCGGGAATCACTTTGGAGAAAGCGATCCCCACGGCCAGCGCGGGCAGAAGGAACACAAAACCGGCCAGCGGTCCGGCCACGCCGATATCGAAAAGCACGCGCTTGGAATAGATGGCCGAGCGTATGCGGATGAAGGCGCCGAATGTGCCCATCAGGGTGGGGGCCGGCAGGAAATAAGGCAGGCTGGCATCCACGCCGTAGTACACGCATGCCAGATAATGTCCGGTCTCGTGGGCCAGCAGGATGGTCAGCAGGGTGAGCGAGAAGGGCAGGCCGTGCCAGATAAGCCCCGGATGGCTCCAGACATTGACGAAAGCCAGAAGGTAGTGCTCCACATCGAATGGCAGATTGCGGTCGAAATCCGCCTGCAGGCTGCTGCCGACGATGGTAGTGGATAAGAGCGTGGCGAGGAAGAGCAGCCCATGCACCCAGTAACGGTTTTTGAGGCGGGGCACTGAACTCGGAATTCCAAGGCCGCGTCCATTGGCCGCGCAGGCGGGGTAGGTGGCCGCCGAATAATCCTGGGGGGACACAATTTGTCTATCTAACCGGCGGAGCCTACTGCAGAGTCTGCAGTTCTTTGCCGGGCTTAAAACGCACCGCTTTGCCTGGGGGAATCGACACTTCGGCCCCGGTCCGCGGATTGCGTCCGATGCCGGTCTTGCGAGGCTTTACGTTGAAGACGCCAAAGCCGCGCAGCTCGATGCGATCTCCCTGTTCCAGGGCTTTCTTCATGGACTCGAAGACGGTCTCGACTGCCATCTCGGCCTTGGTTTTGGTAATGCCGGTCTTGTTCACGACTTCGTTGATGATATCCAGCTTGATCAAATTGAGCCTCCCGGAAGATCGCAGGAGTAGATTCCCCGCTTAACGTTCAACCACATGATAGGATTAGATTTATCCGAAAGTCAAGCCGCCTCGCGTAATGTTGCGGGCCCGGATTGGGGAAAGCGCGCCAGTTTACCAAGGATAACTCTCACAGCTTTTGTACGAGTTTTTTATCGAGAATACATAAAGCGGGTTCAGAATGAGGTTGGGACCGATTGCTGCAAGATGGTGCAGTCGGCCGACGGCGATGCAACCGATAGGGGCGGTCCGCCGTCTATTCGAAGGGAAAGGCAATGCGCTCACTTCTAAAACCCAACCTGCTGCTGGCCCTCCAGCAGAATGCGGCGGGGCTGATCGTCGATCTGGGGATCCTCGCGTTATTCCTGGTGCTGCTGGCCGTCCGGTAGTTCATCCCTGGTAGACGCGCCAGAAAACCTCACGAAACTTCTGCATCTCCCGATCGGTGCCGATGGTAACGCGCAGCATGTTATCGAGCGGCGGGAACGGGCGTCCCACGGCTACGCCCAAGGGCGGCATCTTGGTGATGAACTCGCGCGCGTTGCGGCCCACGTCGATCATCATAAAGTTGGCTTGCGGCTCGATATAGGGCAGATGGCGCTCGCCGAGCCAGGCGCACAGCTCGCGGCGAATGCGCGTGTTGGTGGCGCGGCGCTCCGGCACGAGCGTGCGCGATTCCGCCAGGGCGGCCAGCACGGCGCGCATGGCCACGACCGAAAGCACGTTATTGCGGAACGGCCGCATGCGTACGATCAGCTCGGGGCGGGCGCACACGAACCCGGCGCGCAGCCCCGCCATTCCGTAGATCTTCGAGAATGTTCGGGCGACCACCACGTTCTTGCCCTGGCGCACGTAGGGCAGCGCGCTTTCGAGGTCTGGCGACTCGCCGAAATGGATGTAGGCTTCATCGATCAGCAAAACGGTGTCCGGCGGCAAATTCTGGACGAGCCACGCGACGGCGGCTTTGGGCGTGATGGAGGCGGTCGGATTGTTCGGGTTGCACATGTAAATCAGGCCGGCGTGCGCCTTGGCGGCTTCGTCCGCGAGCTTGTGAACGTCCGCCGCGTAATCCGGCAGCAGCGGAACCTGGATGACCTGCCGGCCCATGGCGCGCGCCGTTTCCGGCGGTCCTTCATAGGTTGGGTGCATGACGACCATGGGACGGTCCGGCGCGGTGAAAGCATCCACGGCGGCGTGCAACATTTCGCTCGATCCGGAGCCGACCAGGATGTTTTCCGCGTCGAGATCTTCGCTGCGGCCCAGCGCGGCGTAGAAATCGCGGACCTCCTGGTAGTGATACCGGCCGGACGAGGGCAGCACGTCGATCATGGCATCGATGGACGATTTGGGCGGTCCCAAGGGATTCTCGTTGGCGTTGAGCCACACCATGTCTTTGGGCAGATCGCCTTGGATCGCAGCGCGCTGCGCGTAGGCCATCTCGGGCAACATGCGGCTGGCAGCCAGGGCGGCACCGACGCGCGCGGCAAAGCCTCTTCGAGTGAGCATCTGACCTCCTTAGGGGTGAGTATAGCGCGGGCGCGCGCTGCGCGCCGTGCGTCGGGGGCCTGGGGTCGGGGACCGGGGTTTTGTTCGTGAACGATCAGTGTCCATGTGGTTGGATCTGAAGGCGGGGCGAGGGGGCTAGGGGCTGGAGCCTCTGTGTGTCACGCGTCGTTCTCTGACCATGCTCTAGCAGGTCGTGGAAAACGGACCTTTCCACGGTGGGTGGCAAGCGGTAAGTCGTTTAGTGGGCGTGGGATGCGGTTATTCTCGAATGTTGTGACTTTCGCGAAGCAACCCAAGCCGTACCAAGCTCTCGGCGGTGGCGATGATGGAGTCATCATTCGACCCCGGCGTCCAACCAAGCACGCGTCTGGCCTTCGCATTGGTGGCGTTCCTGAGCTTACCCAGTTCGGGGACGATATACGCAACGGATGAATCGACCAGTGAGACGAGCCGCACGATCCAGTCGGGCAGCACTCTGGTCGGAACGCGCCGCGCGGCATCGCCCATGCGCGACTTCAGCACGCGGGCGATTTCCTGTATGGTCATGAAGTCTCCAGCGACGGCCAGGAACCGCTCGCCTTTGGCTGCGGGATTGGTCATAGCGCGCAGGTGTAAGTCCGCTACGTCCCGCACATCGACAATGCCAAACGACAGGCGAGGGCAGCCCGGCATGGCGCCATCCATCAAACGCTGCACGATCTGTATGGAAGTTGAATAATCCGGCCCGAGCACAGGCCCGAACACCCCAACCGGATTGACGACGGAGAGTTCCAAGGCGCCGCCCTGACGAGCGATGAAATCCCACGCCGCGCGCTCCGCCAAAGTCTTCGATTTCACATAGGCGTTAACGTCGCTGCCATCCGGGTCAGTCCAGCTCTCTTCCGAAAAGGGCTGGCCGTTAAGCCTTGAGCCGTAGCCGATCGCGGCGAAAGAGGAGGTCAACACTAGGCGCTTAACGCCGGCGTCCCGCGCGGCCCGCAGCACACGCAGCGCACCTTCGCGTGCGGGAAGGATGAGTTCGGCCTCATCTTTCGGCATCTTCGGGGGAAAGGGTGAAGCTACGTGAAGCACGAAATCACAACCGGCAACGGCTTCCGGCCAACCTGCGTCGGACTTGAGATCGGCGGCGACGAACGAGAGAGCGTCTCCCGGTTCGGACCCGCCAACCTTGAGCATCGCGCGCACTTCGGCTTCACGATTAAGCGAACGCACAGTGGTCCGCACGCGATAGCCCGCATCGAAGAGTTGCAAGATGCAGTGTGCGCCAATGAATCCCGACCCGCCAGTAACTAGCACTAATTCGCCACTCATGCCGGCCTCCTAGTTTTTGCGCCGATCATCTTTGTAGTCGAAAATAGCATACAGGCCGAGGCTGACGCTTCACACGTGCGCGCTTTCCGCCGCACCCACCGGCTGAAAAGGCGGCAGGCGCTGAAGTGTACGCCACCGGAAGTTCGGTAGTGGGCTACCTTGAAAATGATCTATGGTTTCTTACCAATGGTCATGACGATAGGCGCGCTGTTGTCAGCGTTCCCCCCGAACGTAGCGTGCGCCTCGAATCCGCCGACCGATTGGGGGCCTTCGATGGATAAGCGCTGGTCTTTCAGCGCGCTTACCAACGCCTTAGCTGCGTCTTGGTCAACCGTGGTACCCCCGCGCAATTCTACCAAGATGCCAGGTATCGGGCGAGTCGCTTGTTCCCTAGAAGCCGTAACAGTCCAACCCGCTCCGTTTGGCCCACCCAAGGCGGATGCGATGTCCTGCGCGATCCCTAGGATCTCCGGATCCCCTGAGTACATGTACACAGCTATTTTGTGGCCAGCGTATCTGCGCAGTTTATTGGCCACTGTCCGCTGTTGGTCTCGCGTTAGATGCCGATCTGCCATCTCTTCTCGAAGTTTCAGCACCTCAGCTTCAAGAGCCAAATTATTGCCCTTGAGTATTTCAGCATCTTTCCGCAACTGTGCAGTTTGTCGTTCATTGGCACTTGCCCGCTCCTTTGCGTCCCCCTGCACGAGAGCGACCAGTTGGCGAGTAGCTTCTCGCATATCGGATTCAATCTTGCCCGCTTTAATGTGTTCGCGAAATTCTCCGGCGACTCCGAATGCGACTAACGCAGCCCCAGTAAATCCTAAGCCAAACACCAACAGGCTAGGTTTATCTGGAGCGTGGATTGCTCCTCGCTTAAAATCATGCCAATCACGTGTGTACTCGATAATTAAGACCACTAACTCTACTGCTACACCGACTACAACCAGAACTGTCCAGAAGTTAAGCCACCAGTCTAGTGACGACCAGGATTTTTCGAGACTGTCAAGTAGCCTTTCTAGAGCGGATGCGTCCATGAGTCTCTGTTATGAAAAGGCTGCTCGCTTAGCTACCGTGCAGTTAATCGCGATTGCTATCCTGTTCTTGATTGCCGCTAGTGCGGTAATATTCATTCAGGTTTACTATGCGGCCTGTTCGCCTTGCTCGTCCGCTTCCCACGCGGCCACTAAGTAGCCCACCACCGGAATTTCACTGCCTCAGGGAGTTGGCAGGCGGAAGCGCCCGCCCCACCACTGCGGTTTTATTGGATGAAGCCTAGCTTCTTCAGCGTATCGGCGGGCTCGTTGTCTTCAAACTGCGTGAGCGCCATCTTTTCGCGGCCATTCACGAGCGCCACGCCGGCGGGTGCGCTGACGAACGGAAAGATCTGCGTCAACTTCTTCAGGTCGGGAGAGATCACCGCCTTCAAGTGCGTATCGTCGAGGAAGCCCTGCGCGAACTGCGGCACGTTGATGGGCACGGCGACCACGCGCGTATCGCCCCAGTTGTACTTGGACATGCGCTTTGCGGCGTCCAGGCAGTGCAGGCACTCGGGATCGAAGTAGAAGATCAGGATCTTGCCCTGTTGCAGCGAATAAGGCTTGCCGTCCACCGTGACCGTGTCGGGCGCGGGCGTACCGGTCTGGCGCATGGCGGCCACGCCGTAGGAGACCAGAGCGAAGAGGGTGACGGTGCCCAGGATCAGGATGGCGCTGCGCAGGCTTTCCGCGCGCTTGGCCCACACGCCCGCCCCCACAGCGAGCGCCAGCATAATGCCGTCGCCGATGAAAAAGCCAGGTCCCACGGCGCGCTTCACCCAGGGGAAGCAACTGCACTCCGCGCCGCGCAGCGCGTTGTAGTTGATCGCGATGAAGATCATGAAGGCCACCAGCAGCGCGCCTCCCAGCCACGCGCCCCAGCGGCGAAAACGGGGCACCAGCAGCAGCACGGCGGCGAAAGTCTCGGCGATACCGAAGCAGATGGCGGCCGCCAGGCTGAGCGATTGCGGAACGCGCGCTTGCGCCATACGCACCGCCGCGCCGGGCGCATCCGTGATCTTCCAGAGCCCCGAAACCAGAAACACCAGCGCGATGAGGATGGCGCAGGTCCAACTGAGAGCCGTCTTCCAACTGGGCAACTCCAACGGGGCCAAGCCCTGCTGGGGGTGTGCCATACTGTGGTCCATGGTCTTTATTTTAGCGAAATGATCGCCGTCCTGCTGTTGCTGCTGGCTGCCTCCCCGCGCGTGGAAGTGGTCAACGAGAACTTCGAAATCCCCGCAAACGATTGGCGGTATGTGCCCCGTTCGCTGAACCGGGAGCCGGCGTTCGTGGATTGCGATTTTCAATCCGAGAGGCCGGATGCGCGGGTGCGCGTCGCGCTGCTGAGTCATGAAGACCTGGACGCGCGGCGCACGGGCCGCGATTACGAGGAGTTAGCGGCTATACCCGCCGGTCCGCGGGGCGCGCTGCGGGTTGCGGTGCACGAAGCGGAGACATACGTAGTCATCGAGAATCGGGCGGCGCAACCGGTCAACGTGCGCTTGCGCGTGTTCCTGGAAGAGCCGCAGGTGCGCTATCTCTCGCGCGGCCGGCAATTGGCGGTGATCTTCATCAGCTTTGGAGTGTTCTTCGCCATCGTAAGCCTGTCGGCAATGAAACTGCTAAAAGCTATTAAGAAATAAGGAAACGAAACGCCCGATGCCGCCCATCTTTGGAACGATGTTCGGAACAGTGTGTATACTCTCTCTTTATGTGGAGTAGGGTGATTCTGTTTGTACTACTGGGAGCTGTGTTGGCGATTGGCGGTGGGCTGGGGTTCCTATTGCTACGCAAGCCGGCGCAGGTGGCCGCCTCGACTAAGACGGTAGCGAGGACGCCGGAGCGGATCGCGCGCGGTGAATTTATCTTTGCACACCTGGCCGATTGCGGCGGATGCCATTCGCAGCGCGACTTCAGCCGGGCATGCGGGCCGGAGGCGCCGGGCGGGCGGGGGCGCGGGAGTGTGCTTTCCGATTTCGCGATAGGCTTGCCGTGGGTGGTGGTGGCTCCCAATATCACGCCGGATGTGGAAACGGGGATCGGCGCGTGGACCGATGGGGAGAAAATCCGCGCCATTCGCGACGGCGTGGATAAGGACGGCAATGCGTTGCTCCCGGGGATGCCCTATGACGCCTATCGCCAGATGAGCGATGAAGACGTGGAGGCGCTGGTGGCGTATCTGGACACGATGCCTGCGGTGCACAATCCGCTGCCGAAGACCAAGCTGGACTTTCCGGTGAATATAATGGTCAAGTTGGCGCCGCGGCCGGCGGGCAGCGTGCCGCCGCCGGAGCGCAGCGACCGTACGCAATACGGCAAATATCTGACGACGGTGGCCGGCTGTATCGGATGCCACACGCCTCACGTGAAAGGTCGGCTTACCCCCGGAATGGGGGATGCGGGGGGCGAGGTCATGGCCACACACGCGGGCACGGTGGTGTCGGCGAATCTCACGCCGGACATGGAGACGGGCATAGACAAATGGTCGGAGGAATTCTTCCAGAAGAAGTTCTACGAGTACAAGGAGTATGCCGAGAAGGGCCCGCCGCCCGTGGCCGGGCCGCACGCCTTCACGCTGATGCCTTGGCTTTCGTACGCGGGATTGCCGCCCGAGGACCTCAGCGCTATTTACGCGTTCCTGCGCACGGTGAAGCCGGTGCGGCATTACGTGGAGATGCATCCGGGCTCTAAGAGCTGAAGAATGGAACCACAGATGCACACAGATGCACACGGATAGGAACCCGGTCTTTATCAGTGTTCATCTGTGTCCATCTGTGGTTCCAAAGGCGTTACTTGCCGCTTCCGTAGTTTTGCGGATGTCTTCCTCGGTGTGGGCTGCCGATACGAAGGCGGCTTCGAATTGCGAGGGCGGCAGGTAGATGCCTCGCTCCAGCATGCGGCGGTGGAATTGTCCGAATTTGGCGGTGTCCGCGCGCTTAGCGGAATCGTAGTCCGTCACGGGCTGGTCCGTGAAGAACCAGGTGAACATGGATCCCACGCGGTTCACTGTGACTCCGGCGGGTGGCGCGCCGGCGATGGCGGCGGACTTAACTTCCAGCGCATCGTAGACCTCCGGATGGGCTTTCAGATGGCGCAGCATGGCTAGTCCAGCGGCCACCGCCAGCGGATTTCCCGACAGCGTACCCGCCTGGTAAACCGGCCCAAGCGGGGCCACCCGGCGCATGATATCGGCGCGCCCGCCATAAGCGCCGATCGGCAATCCGCCGCCGATCACCTTGCCGAGCGTGGTCAAATCCGGCCGGATGCCATAGCGCTGCTGCGCGCCGCCGTAGGCCACGCGGAAGCCCGTCATCACTTCATCCAGGATCAGCAGCGCGCCGTGCCGGGCGGTGATCGCGCGCAACGCCTCCAGAAATCCGGGCTGGGGTGGAACGCATCCCATGTTGCCCACCACCGGCTCGACGATGACGGAGGCGATTTGATCGCCATGCGCGCGGAACGCGGCTTCCACCGCATCCACCGAATTGAAACGCAGCGCCAGGGTGGTATCGGTGAAACTCTTGGGCACGCCTTCGGTATCGGCGATGCCCAGGGTGGCGAGGCCGGAGCCGGCTTTGACCAGCAGCGAATCCACGTGGCCGTGATAGCAGCCTTCGAACTTTACCGTGATTTCGCGGCCGGTAAATCCACGCGCCACGCGGATGGCCGACATGGTGGCTTCGGTGCCGGAGTTGACCAGGCGCACCATCTCCATGGAGGGGACGGCGTCGCGGATGGCTTCGGCCAGGTCGATTTCTTGGACGGTGGGTGCGCCGAAGCTGGTGCCGGTTTCCAGAGCACGCTCGACCGCTTCCACAATCGCCGGATGGCGGTGGCCGAGCAGCAGCGGGCCCCACGAGCCTACGTAGTCGATGTATTCGTTTCCATCGATGTCGAAGAGATGAGAGCCCTCGCCCCGCGCGATGAACGGTGGATTGCCGCCCACTCCGCGGAAGGCACGCACCGGGGAGTTGACGCCTCCGGGGATTACTTTTTGGGCTCTAAGGAAGGCTGCTTCGGAGTTGGCGTGAGATTTCATAAGTATGCTGGTTGCTGGGTTGACAGGCGAAAGCGCCTGTCCCACCTATGGCTGCGCTTTGCCGGGCAGCAGACGGCTGAGTCCCAGGCTCATGGCGATCTCAAACAGGCTGCCATTGAGGTTGCGCAGCAAGCGGTTCTTCAAGCCGATGTACGGCTGAGTGCCGGCGAACAGGTCTTGCATGACGCCGTTGAACCGGCTGCTCCGGCGGGTGAACTGCACCATGCGCGCGGGCACGGAGCCAAACAGAAATCGTCCCAGGAACACGCGCTTGGCGAGGCGCGAGCCGAACTCGAGGTCCGCGGCGAAATCGCGCCGCAGCATGCGCCGGTAGGCTTGTTCGGCCAGTCCGCCGAGCTCCGAGAGCAGCGCCTTGGCCGCCAGGTCCGCCGAGCGCAGCGCGTAATAGATGCCTTCACCGGTAACGGGATCGACCAGGCCAGCGGCGTCTCCCACGGCCAGCCAGCCTTCGCCCGCTACGCGGTTCTTGCGCCACGCCGGAGTTTCGAGCGAGGGCAGCAGATGGCTATAGAAGGCCGCTCCCTTCCAGCAGAGCCCCCTCTGCACCATATAATTCTCTAAGCGCTTGCGCAGCGAAGCGGCCGGCTCGCCCTTCCCGCAAATGCCTACCGACAGATGGCCGCAGCGCGGGAAGATCCAGATGTAGCCTTCCAGGTGCGGCAGGAACTGTATATCGATCTGCGCCTGATCTCCGGGCACATAGTAGCCCAGCGCGGACATGCTGTCCTGCGGGGCGAGCTGCGTGCCGAAGTCCCGCAGCGGGTTGCGCGCGCCGGTGGCGATCACGCAGAAGTCCGCGTCCAGCGCGCCACCGCTGGTGCGCAGCCGCCAGCCGGTGCTGGTGCGTTCAATTTGAAGCACGCGGGCTTTTTCGATACGCGCACCCGCGTGCTCGGCGCGCTCCAGCATCAGGCGGTTCAGATCCATCCGCGAATAAATCAGCAGCGGCTCGCTCAAACGTAGAGTGGCAGCCTTGGCGTGCGGCGCAGCCAGAATGGTTTCGGTGACCAGCTTCTTGGGAGTATTGTTTTCGATCAGGAACGGATAGGTATGGTAGGCCTTGTAGGTGAGGCCGCCGCCGCAGGGCTTCTCCCAGGCGAGTTTCTCATCGAACACCACCGTATCGAGACCCGCGGAGGCCAGCCGCTCAGCGGCAAAAGCGCCAGCCGGACCTCCTCCCAATACGGCTACCAGTTTCATTAGTGGCCGCTATCTTTCGGCGGAACCGAGGGATGCCCCGGCGGCAAAGTGCTCGCGGGACTCCCGCCGCTATCTGGAGACGGCATCGTACTGCCGTGCGGATTGGCCTCCGCGCCGCCATGCGGATTGTTTCCCGAGCTCGCACGAGGCTTGACCACCCAGCGGTTGCCTTTCAGCTCCAGGACGTATCGTATCGTCATGCCCGCCGACGCGCTGGATCCTTTCGGCACGAAGGACACGGTGGCATCCGCTTCGTCTTTGCGAAAAATGACGGAGCTCACGTCGACGTTCATGGAGCTGATGTTGAGACCGGGACGGCTGGAGAGGTAATCGATCACGGCCTGCCGTACGGCCTGTTCGTTTCGGATGTCGCGACTGCAGCCGGCCAGCGCCAGGAGTAGCAGCAGAGGAGCGAGGTTTCTCACGCTCTGATTATACCTGCCGGCGGGCCCGAAAAATCGACCCGAGTCAACTGGTGTATACTGACTGGCAAACGGGTGACAGGCCGCGGCATATCGCATTACCGAATTCTGGAGAGGCTTGGTAGCGGCGGTATGGGGGTGGTCTACAAAGCCGAGGACACACGTCTCGGCCGGGCTGTCGCTCTCAAGTTCCTATCCGACGAGTTGCCGCGAGAGCAGGAAGCCCTCGACCGGTTCCGGCGGGAAGCCCGCGCGGCCTCCGCTCTGAATCATCCCAATATCTGCACGATTTACGAGATCGATGAGTACGAAGGTCAGCCTTTTATCGCCATGGAGCTTCTGGAGGGCGAAACGCTACACCAGCGCATCTCCGGGCAACCGATGCGTACAGCCGACCTGTTGGACGTGGCGATTCAAATCGCCGATGCTCTGGATGCCGCGCATGCCAAAGGGATCGTGCATCGCGACATCAAGCCGGCTAATATCTTCATCACACCGCGTGGGCAGGTCAAGATTCTGGACTTCGGACTCGCCAAGCTTGCACGGCTCCCGGCGGATTCGGCGGCGCGGGCCGAAGCCGCCACGGAAACCCTGCTGACGAGCCCCGGCGTGACGATAGGAACCGCGGCCTACATGTCGCCCGAACAGGCACGCGGCGAGGATCTGGACGCGCGCAGCGACCTGTTCAGCTTCAGCGCGGTGCTCTATGAAATGGCCACGGGCCAAAGAGCGTTTGCGGGAGGGACCCCGGCGGTGATCCTGGCCGCGGTTCTGACGCAGACGCCGCGCTCGCCGGTCATGCTGAACCCGCGAGTGCCTTCCGCGCTCGCACAATTGATCGGCCGGGCGCTCGAGAAAGATCGCCATGACCGGCCCGCCAGCGCCGGGGAGATGAAGTCCAGCCTCGAGGACCTCAGGCGGAGCCTCGATCCGGCACGGGAAGCCCTGCCCGAGGCGCCGCTGAGTCAAGCAGGCGCGCCGCCGGGGCGCTGGCCGCTCGTCGCATTACTGGCGGCCGCGCTGGCACTCGGGGCGTTGTGGCTCGCCCGTTCCCGCAGCGTTTCGCGGGCGCCCGATCCGGCAGTCACGCCAGTTACGGTCAGGGTCCGGCGTTCGGTTGCGGTACTGGGGTTCAAGAATCTGTCCGGCCGGCCGGACGCGGCTTGGTTGTCGGCGGCTCTCTCGGAGATGTTTACTACCGAGCTTGCCGCCGGAGAAAAGCTTCGTACCGTCCCCGGGGAAAACGTGGCGCGCGCCAAGATCGATCTCACCCTGCCGGATGCCGACGGGTATGGCAAAGAAACGCTGGCCCGAATCCGCAAGAATCTGGGCGCGGATTTTGTGGTGCTTGGTTCCTACTTCGATTCCGGGAAGGAGGCGGGCGGACAGGTGCGGCTCGACCTGCGGCTGCAGGATGCCGGCGCGGGCGAGACCGTGGCTACCGTCTCTCAAACCGGAACGGACGTCCAGCTTCTGGACTTGGTCTCGCGTACCGGCGCGCAATTGCGTCAAAAGTTGGGCGTCGACGAGGTCACCGCGGCGGAGGCCACTGCCGTTCGCGCCGAATTGCCTTCCAGCCCGGAGGCAGCCCGCCTTTATGCGGAAGGCTTGGTCCGGCTGCGCCTGTATGACGCGCCGGCGGCGCGCGATCTGCTCAGCAAGGCGGTGGATGCGGAGCCCGCGTGCGCCGTAGCCCACTCCGCGCTGGCACAGGCGTGGAACGCGCTCGGATACGACGATAAAGCGAAAGTGGAAGCCAGGAAGGCTTTGGATCTATCGGCGAATCTCTCGCGGGAAAGCCGGCTCTTCATCGAGGGACGTTACCGGGAAACGGCCAAGGATTGGGACAAAGCGATCGAAACTTACACAACGCTATTCCGATTCTTCGCCGACAATCTGGACTACGGACTGCACCTGGCTTTTGTCCAAACATCCGCGGGCAGAGCCAAAGACGCGCTGGCTACCATCGCCGCGTTGCGCCGCCTGCCGGCGCCGGCTCGCGAGGATCCGAGCATCGATTTGGCCGAATGGAGGGCCGCCCAGTCCTTGGGAGATTTCCAACGAGCGCAGCAAGTGGCGTCCGCCGCGGCGGATAAAGGTGAAGCGCTGGGAGCCGGGCTAATGGTGGCGCGTGCGCGCCTGGCGCGGGGCTGGGCCTTAGACCGTCTGGGCCGATTGCAGGAAGCGACGGCCGATTTCCTGAAAGCAAAAGACATGTTTGCCCAAGCGGGCGACACCGAGGGCGTTGCCCGTGCACTGAACGACTTGGGGGGAGCGCTCTATGACAAGGGCGACCTGGCGGGAGCGCGCAAGATGTATGAAGATTCTCTCAGCGTCTCGCGGAGAAGCGGGGATCGCAGAGGCGTAGCCAGCACCCTCAACTCAATTGCCAACGTTCTCTACGAGCAAGGGAATCTGGCGGCCGCCAAGACCATTTACGAGCAGGCCCTACCGATTCAACGCGAAATTGGCTCGAAGGACGGCATCGCCGGGACGTTGGGTAACATCGCGAATGTTCTCGATGGTCAGGGCGATCTGGCCGGCGCACGCAGCATGCACGAAGAAGCTCTGAAAAACTTCAGCGACGTGGCCGACAAAAGAGGCATGGCATCCACTCTCGACAACCTCGGATTGGTGCTTTATGAGCAAGGGGACCTGGCGGGTGCGAAAGCGTTTTACGAACAGGCACTCAAGATCGATCTGGAGACCGGCTACCGGAGAGGCCGGGCTTACGTTCTGTCGGGACTCGCAAGTATCGCACTCGCGCAGGGCGATATCGCGGAAGCGCGCAAGGCCGAACAGGAGGCGCTGGCTATGCGCACGGAAATGGGCGACGAGTTGAAAGTGGCTTCCAGCCGTGCGAGCCTCGCCTCGATCGCGCTGGAGGAAGGCCGGCCCGCGGATGCCGAACCGCTTCTTCGACAGGCTATGGAGGTTTTCGGGAAGGCGAAATCGACAGACAATGAAGCTGGGGCCGGCGCGGCTCTGGCGCGTTCCCTGATCGCCCAGGCAAAGACCGCCGAGGCGATGGCGGCGATCCAGCGCGCCACGGCTCTGTTGTCGCGCACCAGCGAATTTCCAGTTCGTTTTGAAGTCGCTCTAGCTGCGGCACACGTACAGACGGCCTTGGGCCGGCCGGCTGCGTTAGCGGATGCCAAGAAGCGTCTGGAATCCACCCTGGCGCTCGCCATTCAACACGGCTACCTTGGGTACGAGTACGAGATGCGCCTGGCCCTGGGTGAAATCGAGGAAAAGTCCGGCGCTGGCACCGAGGGCCGCGCCCGCCTGTCGGCAGTCGCCAATGAGGCAGCCGCAAAGGGCTTCAGTCTCGTAGCGCGAAAGGCGACGCAGTTAAAGAACGCGCAATGACGGAATGCGTGCAGCTTCTGCGCCGCATGTGGCGTTCTGTCACACCACCTTCCCGCCGGGCCGGCTGATAACAAAAGACGATTGTTTTTGGCAGCCGGCTTGCTTGTTGCGCCTGCGTGCAGTGCTCAATCATGGAGGGTCCGGCTTGGCAATAGCGAGGATTACGGGACAGGGCCTGATCTCCATCGCGATCCTGGTCGCGCTCCTTTGGGTCTGCGCCATCGGTGAACGTGTCATCGTCGAACGCGCCAATCTTCAGGCGGCGCAAACTCTGCGCGCCATGCGCTCGTTGCAGATCAAGAACCGGCGCCCGCCCGCCTCCACTCCGGCGCGCCCCGCGCAGCGCCGGTTGCATCCCGAGTTGGGCTAAGTGTGGGCAGGCGCTTCCGCCTGCCAACCTGACAAGTGTTGCCTGCCCCACAACCGCAACTTGTGTAAACTCGAACAATGCGTCGTTCCCAGGCGAAGCTGGCATTCATCATGTTTACCCTCACGACCGCGGGATGCGGCCCGCCGGAGCGTAGCTTTTCAAAGCTCGCGGAAGAGTTCGTTTACACTACGCTGTCGTTTTCGCCCATTGCGGCCACCGCCACCGGATTGCATCAATACAAAGGTCAAAACCTGGACGAGCAGCTCGACGATATGAGTCCGGCGACCTTGGATCACCACCGCGAGTATTACGAGCGGCTCCGCCGGCGGTTGCAAAACGACATCAAGCCGGATGAGTTGCCCGCCGAATCCCGCGCGGACTACAACATCATGCAGGACCAGATTTCGCTCGCGCTGCTCGATTTCGAGGAAATCCAGAGCTATCTGCACAACCCCACGATGTACGTGGAACTGGTGGGCAATGCGCTGTTCACTCCGCTCGTGTTGGAATACGCGCCGCAGGCCGTGCGCATGCGCCAGATCGTCGCGCGTCTGCGCAAACTGCCGCTCTTCCTCGACCAGGCGCGCACGAATTTGACGTCCTCGCCGGCGATGTGGACCCAGGTTGCCGCGGAGGAAAACGAAGGTAATATCGCCCTGCTGGACAAGACCATTCGCGCGGCGGTGCCCAGCGACCAGCGCGCGGAGTTCGATCGCGCGGCCCGCCTGGCGCTGGATGCTCTGCAAGGCTTTCAAAATTTCCTGCGGAAGAGCCTGGCCGCGCGCGATAACTGCGATTGGCGCTTGGGGCGCGATCGATACACGCGCAAGTTCCGCTTTACGCTGGCTTCCGGCGCGGAGGCCGCCGATGTGCTGGAAACGGCCGCGCGCGACCTGCAGACGGTGCGCGCCCGCATGCTGGAGACGGCCCTGCCGCTGCACCGCGCGTTTTTCCCGGCCCATAAAGACCACGCGGACTTAACGGAAGAAGCGCGCGCAAACCAGATCATCTCCGAGGTGTTGGGGCGAGTCGCCGACCGGCATTCCACGCGCGAATCCTATCTCGCGGACGCCCGGCAGGATCTGGAAGAGGCGCGCCAGTTCGTCGCACAGAAGCACCTGCTGCCGCTGCCGCCGCGCTCGAATCTGCAGGTGATTCCCACGCCGCAGTTCATGCGCGGCGCCTATGCGGTCGGCGGCTTCAACCCGGCGCCGGCGCTCGAGCCGCAGCTCGGAGCGTTCTACTGGGTCACGCCGATTCCTCCCGAATGGCCGGCGGCGCGCGTCGAATCGAAGCTGCGCGAATACAATTTCTACAAGCTGAAACTGTTGACCATACACGAAGCCATGCCCGGCCATTATGTCCAATTCGAGTATGCGAACGACATACAGCCAGCCGCACGCCGGCTCCTGCGCGCGGTGTACGGCAATGGACCCTATATCGAAGGGTGGGCGCAATACGCCACCGAAGTCATGCTGGACGCAGGGTTCCTGGATCACTCGCCGGAGCTGCGCCTCACCTTCCAAAAGGAAGAGCTGCGCGTGATTGCTAATGCCATCCTGGACGTCCGGCTGCAGATGCTGAACATGACGGACCAGGAAGCGCTCGATCTGATGGAGAAGCAGACGTTTCAGGAGGCCGAGGAGGCGACCGCGAAGTTGCAACGCGCCAAGCTCTCGTCGGCGCAATTGCCGACCTACTTCGCCGGATGGCGAGGATGGACTCGCGTGCGGGACCGGTATCGGCAGGCGCGCGGCGCGGCTTTCAATCTGGCGGATTTCCACGCAGCGGCTTTGCAGCAAGGCGCGGTGCCGCTGACGGAGCTATTCAGTTTGCTAGCGAATCAAACGCCGGCCGGAAAATAAGGGGGGCTGAAGGTTGTGCAGGCAGGTGGAAGCGCTTTCGCCTGCCAACCGCTTCTTTCACAGCCTTTGAGGGAGCGGTCCCATCGCACCACGCGCTTCGGGCATCCAGGCGATGTTCTATAATGTTGGGAACTGGGAAATTTGCGCGGGATGCCAGAGAATCTGCCGCCCAATCCGGTGAACCCTTTGCCTGCGGAAGCGTCTGGCGGGCGCGCCGGAGGCTTTCATCCCATCGTCTGGATACGCGATCTGGCGTTTTCGGTGCTGATCGCCGTCGTCCTGATTGTCTTTATCTATCAGCCGGTCAAGGTGGAGGGGACCAGCATGATGCCGGCCCTCAGCGATCAGGAGCGCATCTTCATCAACAAGTTCACGTATCGCTTCGGTATCGGCGAAATCGAGCGCGGCGACATGGTGGTCTTCTGGTTCCCGCTGGACCCGTCCAAGTCGTACATCAAGCGAGTCATCGCGCTGCCGGGAGACACCGTGGCGATCGATCGTGGCGCGGTGATTGTGAACGGCCGGCCGCTGATGGAAGACTATGTGCCCCAGGAGTATCGCGACTACCAGTCGATGCCGCCGGAACGCATTGAGCCGGACCATTACTTCGTTTTAGGGGATCACCGAAGCTCATCGAACGACAGCCGCGCGTGGGGTACAGTGCCGCGCAAGAACATATACGGAAAGGCCGTCTTCGTCTATTGGCCGCCGGATAAGATGGGGCGGGTCCGCTAACTACACCGTGTCAGAAGTGGGGCAGACGGTTTCGCCTGCCGACGGTCTCCAGTTCGCCATCGACCACTGTTCAACAGCGCCACGGAGCCACTTTTTCTCTTCAGGGAATGTTGAAACTCAAGCACCGTGTACTACGGAGCCGCGACCGTGAGGGAGCGGTAGCTCGGCGCGTTTTTCACCAAGCTCACAGCACGCCGGCACGACCACTTCACTTACGGCCGTGCCTCTGATTATAAGACCGTGGCTCCGATTCCGAACGTACTTACTAAAGTAAACAGGGAAACGCCCGTGTGTAGAAAATCGCGGGTAAAAAGTACGCGGCTGCGTAGCGCGCGGGCATGCGGGAGAGCTTGTGGAGGCTGCCTTACGCCGCGTTTGCGGCGGTCATCACTAGTGGCCGCTCCACGTTTTCAGCAGCCTTACGACTGGCCCAGTAGTTACGCATCCGTTCCGATACCTGTTGGCGCTCCTGAAGGCTCATAAACTTACGGCCCCTCCGGGGAACGGCGTAAGGTATAGGGGACGAGTCCTCCGCAATCTGTTCGAGTGAGGCGATGACTCTATCGAGTCTCGTCTTCTCTTTATAAAGTTCGTTGATGAAAGTACGAATTTCCATAGCGGCGAACACTCTTGCAATCCGCTTGCCGCGCGGCGCCCTTACCGCCGGAACAGCCACATCACCAGGGAAATCACCGCGCTGAGGAGAAGACACGTGACCAGCGGAAAGTAGAAGCTGGTGTGCTTGCCGCGCACGTAGATGTCGCCGGGCAGCCGGCCGAGGCGTAACGGCAGTTTGTCACCAAGGGTAAGAAGCAAGCCGACCGCGATCAGGATCGCGCCGAGCGAGATCAGCGTGCGGCCCAGACGCATAACTCACCACTAAGGAACGGCCGACCTGCGGATGAAATCCACAATCGTATCGAGCGAAGCCCCGGGCTGGAATACGGCTGCCACTCCCTGCTGTTTGAGGGCCTCCGCGTCCTGGTCGGGAACGATGCCACCCACAATCACCTTGACATCCGTCATATCCTTTTCCCGCAGCAACTCCATGACTCGCGGCACGATGGCATTGTGGGCGCCGGAAAGGATAGACAGTCCGATCACCTGCACGTCTTCCTGGAGCGCGGCATTCACGATCATCTCGGGAGTCTGCCGCAAGCCCGTATAGATGACTTCCATGCCGGCATCGCGCAGCGCGCGCGCGATGACTTTGGCGCCACGGTCGTGGCCGTCCAATCCCGGCTTGGCAACCAGCACTCGAATGGGTGGGTTCATTTAGATGTGCGCCGTCTCCTGGTAGGAACCAAACACATCCCGCAATGCGTCGCAGATCTCGCCCAAGGTGGCGTAAGCGCGCACCGCGTCCAGGATGAACGGCATAGTATTCTCCGTGCCTTCGGCAGCCCGCCGCAGAGCGTCCAGCGTCTTCCGCACCTGGCTATTATCGCGCCGTGCGCGTAGTGCGGCCAGCTTCCTTTCCTGGTGCTCCTGGACGGTGTGGTCGATCTGCAGCAGTTCGATGGGCTGATCTTCCGACTGGAATGCGTTGACGCCCACCACCAGCTTCTCCTTGGCTTCGACCGCGCGCTGGTATGCGTAACTGGCGTTGGCGATTTCGCTCTGCGGGAAGCCTTTCTCGATGGCCGCAATCATGCCGCCCATCTCGTCGATCTGGCGGAAGTAGTCCTCGGCCGCCTTTTCGGTGTCCAGCGTGAGGCGCTCCAGGAAGTAGCTGCCACCGAGCGGATCGGGCGTGTTGGTGACGCCGCTTTCATGCGCCAGGATCTGTTGCGTGCGTAGCGCGATGGTGACGGCCTGCTCACCCGGCAGCGCGTAGGCCTCGTCGAGCGAATTCGTGTGCAAGGACTGCGTGCCGCCCAGTACCGCCGCCAGCGCCTGTATGGCCGTGCGCACCACGTTGTTATAGGGCTGCTGCCAGGTGAGCGAGCAGCCCGCAGTCTGTGAGTGGAAGCGCAGCTTGAGACTGCGTTCCGAGGTGGCGCCGAAGCGGTCGCGCATGGCGCGGGCCCACAGCTTGCGCGCCGCGCGGTACTTGGCGATCTCCTCAAAGAAGTCGTTATGCGCGTTGAAGAAGAAACTCAGGCGCGGGGCGAACTCGTCGATTTCCAGGCCGCGCGCCAGCGCCCATTCCACGTATTCGATGCCGTCCCGCAGGGTGAACGCCAGTTCCTGCACGGCGGTCGATCCTGCCTCGCGAATGTGGTAACCGCTGATCGAAATTGGATTGAACCGCGGCGTGTGGCGCGCCCCGAACTCGATGGTGTCGGTGACCAGCCGCATGGAAGGCCGCGGCGGGAAAATGTACTCCTTTTGCGCGATATATTCTTTCAGAATGTCGTTCTGGATGGTGCCGGAGACCGCCTTCCAGTCCACGCCCTGCTGTTCGGCCACCGCCAGATACATGGCCCATAACACCGCGGCCGGCGAGTTGATGGTCATCGAGACAGTCACATCGGCAAGCGGAATTCCGCGGCAGAGGATCTCCATATCTTCCAGCGACGAAATGGATGCGCCGCACTTGCCGACTTCGCCCTCCGCCAGCGCATGGTCGGCATCGTAGCCCATCAACGTCGGCAGGTCGAAGGCCACGGACAGTCCGGTTTGGCCTTGCTGCAGCAGGTAATGATAGCGGCGGTTGGTCTCTTCCGGCGTGGCGAATCCGGAGAATTGCCGCATGGTCCACAGCCGTCCCCGGTACATGTTTTCGTGTATGCCGCGCGTGTAGGGGAACTCGCCTGGAAGCGCTAGGTCGCGCCCTATATCGAAATCCCGCAGGTTCTCCGCGGTGTAAAGCGGTTCGATGGGAACCCCGCTGATGGTGGTGAACTGCTTCTCGACGACAGCCATATGTCCATTTTAGTCTACGCTACTTGGTTGTTTGACAATCCTCGGGGACGGGCGGGTCTCATGCGCGAGGTATCGGGGCACAGCCAACTTCGCGCGCCACTGGGGAGCACATGGCCGCATGCCGCAAAACTTCGGCTCGCCCTCGCCGGGTAAAGACGGGTAAAGACCGGAGCAAAAGCTTGCGCCACCGCGGTAACTATGCAACTTAAGTTAAGTGGCAACCGAGAAAAACATTTGCAAAATCCTCCGTTTCTATTGCCTCAAAATGGGTACAGTGCTATAGTCCATTCGAGACACCTTGTGGGGATTTCGCTGAAAGGACAGCTTCATGAAGATTGATCTGTGTGGAGTTGCGCTTCGAGGTTCTGCATTAGTCCTGTCACTCGGTTTGGGAGCGTACGCCCAAACGCCTGTTCTGATTACGCAACCGATCGACGAAAGCAAGCTGGTGACACTGGCGGGCAACATGCGCCCCGAAGCTAGCGCCGCCAACGATCGGGGCCCCGTTCCCGACAGCATGCGAATCGAGCACATGCTGCTGCAATTGCGCCGCTCTCCACAACAAGAACAGGCGCTCGAAAAGCTGATCGACCAACTTCACAACCCCAAGTCCCCGAGTTATCACCACTGGCTGACCGCGGCCGAGTTTGGCCAGAGCTTCGGACTGGCGCAAACGGACCTGGACAAGATTGGCGGCTGGCTCCAATCCCATGGCTTCACGGTAGGCATCTATCCAAACGGCATGCTCGTGGATTTTTCGGGCACGGCAGGCCAGGTGCGCGAGGCCTTCCACACTGAGATTCATAACCTGTCAGTGGCCGGTACGCCGCACATCGCCAACATGAGCAACCCGCAGATCCCCGCGGCACTGGCGCCGGCTATTGCCGGCATCGTCTCGCTGCACAACTTCTGGCCCAAGCCGATGTACCAGCGAGCGGACTACACGACCGTCCTCAGCGGCTTCACGTATTACCTGGTCGGAGCGGCGGACCTGGCGTTGATTTACAACATGGATCCGCTCTTCAAGAAGGAGGTGGCGGGCACCGGCCAGACGGTGGTGGTCGTGGAAGACACCGACATTTACAGCAGCTCCGACTTTAACGAGTTCAGGGCCACTTTCGGGCTCCACCGATTTTCCACCGGAACGGTTGTATCGGTGAACCCGCCATCGAACACCAACAACTGCAGCGATCCGGGCGTCAACGGCGACGACTTCGAAGCCGCGGTCGATATGGAATACGCCACCGCGGCCGCCCCGGGCGCAACTATCGAGGTGGCATCCTGCGCCGACACCGAAACCACATTCGGCGGGCTGATCGCCATCGAGAACATTTTGAATGCATCCGGTACGCCGCCATCCATCATGAGTATGAGCTACGGAGAGTGCGAGGCGTACACCGGCGCCAGCGCAAACGCCTCCTTCAATTCCACGTTTCAGCAAGCCGTGACGGAAGGTGTTTCGGTGTTCGTTTCCGCGGGCGACGATGCAGCTGCGGGTTGCGACCGCGACGCGGAGGCGGCTGCCCATGGAATAGGGATCACCGGTTGGGGCGGCACGCCGTATAACGTAGCCGTCGGCGGCACCGATTTCGGCGACAGCTTCCTGGGGGTCAATAGCGACTATTGGAATCCAACCAACACGCAGTTTTACGAATCCGCAATATCGTATATTCCGGAAATTCCCTGGAACGACACGTGCGCCAGCAATCTGATTGCGGAGGCCGAAGGTTACAGTTCATCGGTCGGCGTCAACGGGTTTTGCAACAGCCAGATCGGCGAGGAATATTTCCTTGGCACCGTCGGCGGCAGCGGCGGTCCGAGCGGTTGCGCCACCGGCGCGCCGAGTATTTACGGAGCGGTGAGCGGCACCTGCCAAGGGTACGCGAAGCCTTCCTGGCAGACCGGTGTGATCGGCATCCCGAGCGATGGTGTGCGCGATGTTCCGGATGTTTCCCTGTTCGCGGCGAACGGCGTGTGGGGCCACTTCTATCCGGTCTGCTATAGCGATCCTGCCGGCGGCGGCGTATCCTGTGCGGGTGCCCCCAATACCTGGCCCGGTGCGGGCGGAACCTCCTTCTCCTCACCGATTATGGCTGGCATCCAGGCGCTGGTGAACCAGGTCACCGGGAGCGCGCAGGGTAACCCCAACTACGTCTATTACCAACTCGCGGCCATCGAGTACGGGGCTAGCGGAAACTCCTCGTGCAACTCCACGATGGGCAACACTGCCGCCAGTACCTGTATTTTCTATGACGTCACGTTGGGCAACATGGACGTGCCCTGCGTCTTCGGGGTCGGCGACTGCTTCAAGGGGGCGGGCACCTTCGGAGGGCTGTCCACTTCTAATACGAAGTACCTGCCCGCGTATGGAACGACTGTCGGTTGGGACTTCGCCACCGGAATCGGCACTGTGAACGCTTATAATCTGGTGACCAACTGGAAGTCCGTGGCGCCCTGAGTATCGCGCAGATGGGCCGCGATCCGGTTTGCCCGCCGCGGGGTAACGAATTTTTCTGAAAGGGGATTTTTCATGAAGATGATGGAAGCGAGAGACGGGCTGCGAATCGCCGCGCTGGTCCTGGCGTTTGGCGCGGGAGCGTCCGCACAATCGCCGGTACTGATTACCCAGGCGATCAACGAGAGCGAACTGGTCACGCTGGCGGGGAACACGCGACCGGAAGCCAACGCCGCGAACGATCAAGGCCGCGTACCGGACAGCATGCCGATCGCCCATATGCTGCTTCAGTTGCAGCGTTCTCCTCAGCAGGAGCAGGCACTGGTAAAGCTGATCGATCAACTCCACGATCCGCATTCGCCGAATTATCACCAATGGCTGACCACTGCCACGTTCGCCCAAAAGTTCGGTTTGGCGCAGCAGGATTTGAACACCATTCGGACCTGGCTCGAGTCTCACGGGTTCGCGGTAAACGTCTACCCCAACGGCATGCTGATGGATATCTCGGGCACGGCGGGCCAGGTGCGGGCGGCATTCCACACCGAAATCCATAATCTGACAGTTAACGGCCAGCCGCACATCGCCAATATGAGCAATCCGCAAATCCCGGCGGCGCTGGCACCGGCCATCGCCGGCATCTTCTCCCTGCACGACTTCCGGCCTCATCCGATGTACAAGCCGCGCCCCGACTATACCGTCGGTTCCACGGGTCCCTATCTGGTGGCGCCGCCGGACTTGGCCACCATCTACTCGTTTACTTCTCTGTTCGAGGGACACGTCGTGGGCCTTCGCCAGACAGTGGTCGTGGTCGAGGACTCCGACATCTATAGCAGTTCGGACTGGGCCACGTTCCGAACGGCTTTCGGTCTAAACAGGTTCCCCGCCGGGGCGCATAGCGGATCCCTGACCTCGGAGAATCCGCCGTCTTCAGGCGTCAATAATTGCCTCGATCCGGGGGTCAACGGAGACGATTTCGAAGCAGAGTTAGATGCGGAGTACGTGAGTGCGGCGGCCCCGGGAGCGGACGTTGTAGTAGCCTCCTGCGCCGACACCGCCACGACCTTCGGCGGAGTGATCGCCATCGAGAATATCTTGAATGCCAGCAGCACACCACCCCCCATCATGAGCATGAGTTATGGAGAGTGCGAAGCGCTGAATGGGGCCGCCGCGAATGCCACTTTCAACTCGACGTTCCAGCAGGCGGTGTCGGAGGGGGTTTCGGTGTTTGTCTCCTCTGGCGACGATGCCGCGGCCGGCTGCGACCGCGACGCTCAGTTTGCAGCCCACGGAATAGGGATCACCGGCTGGGGCGAGACGCCCTACAACGTCTCGGTCGGTGGCACGGATTTCGCCGACACCTACGAAGGCCTCAACAGTACTTATTGGAGCGCGACCAACACGAGGTACTTTGGTTCCGCGTTGTCTTACATCCCCGAGATCCCTTGGAACGACACGTGCGCCAGCGCGCTGGTTACCAAGGCGCTGGGATATACATATCCCTTCGGCATCGGTGGCGCTTGCAACAGTTCCATTGGTGAAGAGTTCCTGGGCACGGTCGGTGGGAGCGGCGGTCCCAGCGCATGCGCCACCGGCGCACCTGCGCAGTACGGCGTGGTGGGTGGAACCTGCGCGGGTTACGCCAAGCCGTCCTGGCAGACCGGGGTAGTTGGCATTCCCAGCGACGGAGTGCGCGACATCCCGGACGTCTCTCTGTTTGCCGCCAACGGCATATGGGGCCACTACTATCCGGTCTGCTACTCCGACCCTTCCGGCGGCGGCGTGCCGTGCACGGGTGCACCGGACACTTGGCCCGGCGCCGGCGGGACATCCTTCTCGTCCCCGATCATGGCTGGGATTCAGGCCCTCGTGAACCAGAAGAACGGTAGCCCGCAGGGAAATCCGAACTACGCCTATTACCAGCTTGCCGCCATCGAGTATGGGGCGAGCGGCTCCGCGATATGCAACTCCACCCGCGGAAACGGCGTGGGCGGCACTTGCACCTTCTACGACGTTACGATGGGCGATATGGATGTACCGTGCGTGCTGGGCGCGGGCGACTGCTTCAAACCGGGAGGCAGCTACGGAGTGCTGTCCACATCCAACTCCACGTACGCTCCCGCATATCGTACGACCACCGGCTGGGACTTCGCCACCGGAATCGGGACTGTGAACGCCTTGTCCCTTGTGGAAAATTGGAGTACCGTCGCGCCTTAGCGCCGGAAGAGGCGGGTGTGTCGCAGGTTATGCGCGACCGCCCGCCATTCCAGGAACCGCCGGGAGCTTGAAAGAAAAACATTTTCAGAATAGCCGGAATGGGATATACTGGCAGATCAGAGCGAAAGGTGGCGGGGAGAGCGTGATGCGCAGAATCTTAAGTTGCGGTGTATTGGTCCTCTTAGGGTGCCTGGCGGCGAATGCGTCGACCGTCGTTGTTGATTTTTTGACGGTCCCCCCGCTTCCGCTGGGCCCCTCCTACTTCGGTCAGGCAGGACCCATGCAAACGATTGTCGTACCCGGCGTGGCCACCTTTACCGGAGGCGTCGTTCTGGGGAATGAACATGGTTTACCGGTCGCGCCCCTGAACACAAACGTCTATGCGACATCCGGGTTCGGCGACGGTCTGGATTCCACGATGACCATCACGATGAACCCCGCCTTTCTGGTCACCGATGTCAGCTTCCCCCTTTACAACGCGGCCACCTCGCCCGAATCTTACGTGGTCGACGCTTATGATGGGAGCACCCTGGTAGCCAGCCAGACCCTCACGAATATTCCGGGCACTCTTCAATTGGGGACTGGAAACGTGAACTTGAGTGCAGCGGATATTACCTCCGTCACGATCACGCCCTCAAGTCTTACCGCGCCCTGCTGCAAGGGCTGGGATTACTCGATTGCGACGGTTACGATAACTGGAACACCGGTAGGCGTTCCCGAACCGGCCACCTTCGGCCTGCTGGGTTTGGGATTGACCTTTGCTTACGCGTGGCGGCGCTGCAGGGCCTGAACCCTGGCAAGCCGCCGCGGCTCCGATAAGAGCCGTGCGCGTTTAGCGAGCGGAAACGTTCGCTTCGGCACACCTTCAGGCGCCACTCGGCGCAAGACCCGACACTCTCCTAAAAATCTGCTATATTCGGGTGGAACAATTGCGACTCATCCGTTTTCGAAGCGTCCAAAACATGAGCCCTCTGGTTCCAAAAAAAAGGAGTGTCTGTGAGTTCAAAGAACGATTCTGAGGTTCCCAGAAAGCCCAAAGCCGGCGTCTCGCGGCGCGGCTTTATCGGTGTCGCAGGCATCGGTGGTGGCGTTCTGGGCGCTGGAATACTGGAAAAGCCGGCATTGGCCGCGCCACCGACGGGAGGCCAGTTGGCAGGCCCCGGTCCGGTCCCCATCACGCTAAAGATCAACGGCAAGCCCCAAACTCTCACCGTCGAGCCGCGCGTCACGCTGCTCGATGCGCTACGCAACTACCTGGATCTGACCGGCGCCAAGCGCGTCTGCGACCGGGCCACCTGCGGCGCCTGCACCGTAATCCTCAACGGAAAATCCGTATATAGTTGCACAGTTCTGGCCATCGACGCCCAAGGCAAGGACATTCAAACCATCGAAGGCATTTCCAACGACAAGCCGCATCCTGTCTCGGTCGCCTTCGTCAACAACGACGGGCAGCAGTGCGGCTACTGCACGCCGGGATTCGTGATGGCCGCCAAGGCCTTCCTGGACCACAATCCGAGTCCGACCTACGAAGACGTCAAGGAGGGGCTGTGTGGCAACCTGTGCCGCTGCGGCACCTACGTGGGCGTGCGCCAGGCCGTCCTGGAAGCGGCCAAGGAGATGAAGGGAGGGCGCCATGCCTGATTACAGTTGGCCTCCGATGGACAAGCGGCGCGTGATTGGCAAGCCCACCCTGCGCCGTGACGGCCTGGAGAAATCCACGGGCAAGGCGAAGTACTCGTCCGACGAGAAGCCGCCTGGAATGTTGTTCGGCGCTCTGTTGACCTCGCCGCACGCGCACGCGCGCATCAGCAGCATCGATACCAGCGAAGCGGAGCACATGGATGGCGTGAAGGCGGTGCGGGTGATCACGCCGGCCGGCCAGGAAGTGCAGTGGGAAGGCACGGAGATCGCGGCGGTCGCGGCGGTGACCGAAGAACTCGCGCAGGATGCCGTGCGCAAGATCAAGATCCAGTATGAAGTGCTGCCGCACCTGGTGCGTGAGGACGACCTCGCCAAGGCCGGCAATCGCGCCAAGGCGGCCGGCGAGCAAGTGACCGGCGATCCCGATAAGGCATTCCAGGAAGCCGATGCGGTTTCCGAGGGGACCTACGGTATTCCGGTAATCACGCACTGCTGCCTGGAGTCGCACGGCAATATCGTGCAGTGGGACGGCGATAAGGTCAATCTGTGGCCCTCCACGCAAAACGTTCCGGGCATCGGCGGAAGTCTTGGGAAATCGCTGGAAGTGCCCATCGCCAACGTACACACCGAGATGCAATTCATCGGCGGCGGCTTCGGCAGCAAGTTCGATGCGGATCGATGGGGAGCGGAGGCGGGACGTCTTTCGAAGGCCAGCGGTGGCAAGCCGGTGAAGCTGTTCCTGGATCGCGCCACGGAGTTGCAGATCGCCGGGAACCGTCCTTCGGCCTTCGCCCAGATCAAGGTCGCGGCCAAGAGTGACGGGACGATCACCGCGTGGCAATCCACTTCATGGGCTACCGGCGGCATGGGCGGCGGCGGGATGCCTCCGATTCCCTATGTGTTTACCGAGATCCCCAACAAACGGCTGAACCACACGGCGGTGGCCATCAATGCGGGCGGCGCGCGCGCATGGCGCGCTCCCAACCATCCGCAGGCCTCGTTTCTGACGTGTGCGGCGTTGGAGGATCTGGCCGCCAAGCTGAAGATGGATCCGCTGGTGTTGTTCACCAAGAACGCCGACTACACCGCGCGCGCCGGCGTCTACCGGGCGCAATTTCAGAAAGCCGCGGAGATCATGGAGTGGAGCAAGCGGTGGCATCCGCGCGGCGAGGGCAAGGGTCCTGTTAAGCAGGGGCTGGGCCTCTCGTTGAATACCTGGGGCGGCGGTGGACACGCCAGCCAGTGCCGCACGACCATCAATCCGGATGGCTCCGTGGTGGTGGAAATCTGCACGCAGGACTTGGGCACCGGCACACGCACCGTCATCAGCATGGTGGCGGCCGAAACCCTGGGTCTTCCGCTGGGAGCCATCACACTGCGCATCGGCAACAGCGATTATCCGCCGGACGGCGCCTCTGGAGGGTCGACCACGGTGGGCGGCGTCTCGTCTTCGACGCGCAAATCCAGCGTCAATGCGCTGGAGAAGCTGTTCGCTTCCGTGGCGCCCGCTCTCGGTGTTCCACCCGACCAACTCGTCGCGGTGGATGGCCGCATACAGGTGAAGGACGATCCGTCCAAGAGCCTGCCCTGGCAGGACGCCTGCCGCAAGCTGGGAACCGGCAAGATCTCGGAGATGGGCGAGAACAATCCGCGCAATCCCGGCGGGCTGATGTCCAGTGGCGTGGGCGGCGTACAAATGGCCGATGTCTCCGTCGATACCGAGACCGGCATCGTCAAAATGAACAAGTTCGTGGCCGTGCAGGATTGCGGGCTGATCATCAATCCGCGGACCGCCGAGAGCCAGATCCATGGCGCGGTCATCATGGGGGTCTGCGGCGCGCTCTACGAAGAGCGCATCATGGACCAGCAGACCGGCAAACACTTGAACGCCGATATGGAGTTCTACAAGCTGGCCGGCATCGCCGATATCGGTGAGATCGTGGTTCACCTGGACATCGCGCCGGAGCATGACAAGCGCGGCGTGATCGGGCTGGGCGAGCCTCCGGTGATCGGGCCGATCGCCGCGATCAGCAATGCGGTGGCCAACGCCATCGGTGTACGCGTGCCGCACGTGCCTCTTACGCCGGATCGCGTGCTGGCTGCCCTGGAAGGGAGGAACGCATAATGCAACCTTTCGAATACGCGAACCCCGCGACGGTCCGCGAGGCTGTGGGACTGCTCGCATCGCGCTGGGGAGAAGTCGGCGTGCTGGCCGGCGGCACGGACCTGTTGAGCCTGATGAAGGAGCACATTGAGACCCCGCGGCGTGTGGTGAACATCAAGAACATCAAAGAACTCGGCGGGATCAAGAAGCACGGGACCGAGGTGCGCATTGGCGCCACGGTTACTCTCGACGAACTTGCCGACAACCCCGAGATCCGCAAATTCCTGCCGGCGCTGGCGGAGGCCGCGCGGGGAGTCAGCAGCCCGCAGATCCGGAACATGGGAACGGTGGCCGGGGACCTGTGCCAGCGGCCTCGCTGCTGGTATTTCCGCAACGGCTTTGGCCTGCTGGGCAAGGACAAAGACGGCAAGCCTCTGGTCCCCGGCGGCGAGAACAAGTATCACGCCATTCTGGGGAACGGCGGTCCGGCCTATTTCGTCAGCGCTTCCAGCCTGGGTCCGGCGCTGGTGGCCTTCGGCGCCAAGATCCGGCTGGTCTCGGCTTCGGGCAGCCGCGACGTGGATGCGGAGAAGTTTTTCGTGACGCCGCAAAACGACGCCAGCCGCGAAATCGCGCTGCTTCCCAACGAGTTGGTGACCGAAATCCTGGTGCCCGTTACGGGCGCACTCAGCGCTAGCTACGAGGTGCGGCAGAAGGAGGCGCTGGATTGGCCGCTGGCCACCGCTTCGGTGGTCCTGAATATGCTGGGCGACAGTGTCGCGAGCGCGCGTGTCGTCTTGGGCCACGTGGCGCCGACGCCCTGGTCCGCTACGCAGGCAGACCGGGTGCTGGCAGGCAAGGCCATCACCACGGCGATAGCCGGGCAGGCTGGCCGGGAAGCGCTCGAAGGAGCTACGCCGCTCAGCCAGAATCGATATAAAGTGCAACTGGCGCGCGTGGCCGTGAAGCGCGCGCTGCTCGCGGCCGCGGTCGGAAGGGGGTAGTATGGAACGTCCCGGATTGACCAACATCGGCTTGGACCGGTGCCAGAACCTGAACTGGAAGGGCCAGTTCATCGAAGCCGAATGGGACCCCACGGTCCAGCACGGCAACGACCGGCTCTTCTGGTGCCAGCACACCTACAACTGCCTGGGCCCGGACGGCAAAGTAGTCGACGACTACGAATGCAACCCGGCCCGCAGTTGCTATAGACCACTGTAAAGGCAACCTCCGATTTCCGCAGATGCACGCCGATAAATTGCCGGTGTGGATCGGCGTGCGTGCTGCTGTCTTCACTGCTGGCCCTTTCAGCCGCAGCGATTACTAAGGATAACCCGCCCGAGAGTCAATCGCGCACGTAGTAACCTATGTATCTAAGCGCGCGGGTGCGTGAAGGATATTCTTCGGATGTTGGAATGTCCAGCACGAAGCCGGGGTTGACCACGTTCACCAACAGCGACATCAGGCCGAAATACAGCAAGAGCTGGCGAGCGCTGGATGAACCATCCGAGTTGGCCATCGGAGACTTCACACTATAACACTGATCCCTGCGAGCTGAGGCCAACGCTGCTTCCGAGGCCGTTCCAACGATGTAACAGTTGCGGTGCGAGGGTGGTATTGTTTTTGGTATGAAAACAGCGCGGTACGGGCGGATCGTCTTTGGCGCGTCGGCGGTGCTGTTGGGCGTCATCGCACTGATGTGGTACGACGCTGACACCTGGCAAACCCTGCGTCAGATCTGGAGCCTGCCTTTTGGAACCATCGTCGGCGGCTGTCTCATGATCGTTCAAATCGCCGGTGGGATTGGGATCGAGTCCGCAAGGACCGCGCGTTTGGCGTCGATCGTTCTCGGCATCGTCTATTTGCTTTTCTCCCTGGCCTGCATCCCTGGCATCATTGCCGCACCGGCCATCTATGTGCATTACGGGAGCTTCTTCGAACAGTTTTCCACACTCTGTGGTGCGATTGCCGTGTACGCCGCAACCGAGCGAAATGCGGCACGGTCGGTAGCGTTCGGCCGAGTGGCGCGCCTTGGACTCGGAGTCTGCGCGATTTCATTTACGCTGAGTCAGATACTCTATCTTCCTATGACCGCTGACTTGGTACCAAAGTGGATTCCGCCAAATCAGACTTTTTGGGCGATACTCACGACGATCGCATTTGCACTCGCGGCGATTTCCATTCTCATCAATCGCCAGGCACGGCTGGCGATTCGCCTGATGACTCTCATGCTGGCACTGTTCGGTGTGTTGGTTTGGGTTCCGCGCCTGATCGCTCACCCGGAAGCCCATCTGAACTGGTCCGAATTCGGCTTGACTTTCCTCATTACAGGGGCCGCCTGGATGGTGGCTGATTTGAGGTCTTTCTGATTCAGGCGGTGTTTGCGTGCTACTATTTGGCGCCCACCGCTCCCTCCGCTTTCCGTGCGGCGCTGAGGCGGTCTTCCACCCAGGAGTTTCCTTCGTGGCAGGCGAACTCGAAAATCTGGTCGGTGGTGGCGGCGAAGGGGTATTCGATGGTCCACGGTTTGGTAAACGTGGCTGGGTCGTCGATGGTCGCCCGATAGAGAAGCGTGTCTGCGCCGGAACGGGATAGGCGCTCGACGACGTGGAGATTTTCGCTGCTGCCGGAGAACGCGCCCGGGCTTCTGAAGTTGGTGGTATCGATCACCAGCGTATCGCCCTCCCAAGAGCCGATGGAGTCGCCCTGCCACTGGCGGACGGACGGCGGGGCGTGCTTTGCGTTCATGCGAATGACGCGGGCGTCGTGGATCATCTCACTGAGAATCATCACGTAGCCGGGCGTTTGGACGATCTGATAATTGCCGTTGTAAACCACCGGAACCATGGGTACGGGACCGAAGGCAAGGCAGCGGTCCGAGAGCGACAGATCTTTGAAGCTGTCGGCGCGATCGCGATTCTTGCTGCGGGCTTCTCTACGCTGTTTTGCCTCTGGCGTGCGGTCGGGAATCTTTCCATCCGGCGGATCGACGATCAGCGAGGTTCGCTTCAATCCGTTGACGCGTGCGAGCGCCGCTCCTGTCTCCCAAACCTCACTGTCCTCCGCGCCGATGGCGTTGCCTTCCTTAACGCGGGCCAGCGTGTCCGCGGGCAGATCCGGCCGCTCTTCGAAGATCCGGTGACCTCTCTTCTCATAGGCGAGTGCTTCCCCGTCGGAGAGAGTGGCCTTGCCGGCGAACTCCGCGGGGCGCTCCAAGGGGGTGAGGGTGGTGCTGGTCCAAGTCCCCTGGAGGTCGGGGCGCCCGTCGGGAGTGCGCAGCAGGACGGGGCCTTCGGGCTTGGGCTCGGCTTGCGACTGGGCGGTGGAGGATACAGCGAGCAGCAAGGCCAGTGCTGCCATCGAAGCGCGAAGGTGAGTGATCATCGAGGTTTCCTGGTGCGAACATCCTACCAGACCGCCTGGAGGTGCGGCAAGCAGTGATAGCGGCTTGGCGCGGCGCCCCTGGCGCAAGCCCGTGCGGACGACCCCCACCTCCGCGGCGAGGTGCAATCGCTGCTGGAACAACTGGCTGGATGCTTCCCGGAAAGTGATCCGCTGCCGGCAGCGGGCCGAAATCGCGCGCTACAAGCTCCTGGCGGGCACCTAAGGATAGCCACCGGCAAGACGAACAAAAGCTGTTCGGGGGCGTCTGCGCTGCCGGTCTATTCGTGGCGCGGAGCGTGAACTCGATGCACGCCCACCAAATGAAAACACGAGGTCGCGCGGCTCTCTGCGGGGAGCTTCGTGAATGATCAGGAGCGGTATGATTTAGGGTGATGACCGGGCATTAGCCACGCCGGGCATTGCAGCGCCCGCTCCGCGAATGGTCTGCCGATATGGAATCATGCCCGTGTTCGATGATGACACTGGCGGCGCGGGGCGCCGGTCAGGAGTACCGTGCCTGAAAGTTCGCATCGGATGCCCGCCCCCCGTCCGACCAAGCTCCGTTCGCAACGCGACATTAACCTGTGGCGGATCCCATTGCAGCTCTCGCTCGCCGCGGCTACGCTGTTCGGGATCACTCTAATTCCGGACGTTTTAGACAAGTACGGCGTCATCCACATCCCGTCCTGGCTGACGATGGGCAGCATCGACGATGCGCGCGCGATTCTATCGGCGATGATGGGCGCGGTCGCGACCGTGCTCGCGCTGATTTTCTCGGTCGCGCTGCTGGTGCTGTCGATGGTGTCGACGCTGTTTGGACCGCGCCTGCTATACCGGTTCCTGCAGGACTGGGTTACGCAGGTCACGATCGGCCTGTTTATGGGCACGTTCGTGTATATCTGCCTCGTCTTCCTGGTCACGCATCAGGATCCGCAGTCGTCGTTCATCCCGCAAATCTCGCTGATCACGAGCTGGGTGCTGGTCGTGCTCAGCTTCGGGTTTCTGGTCTACTACAGCCATCGAGTTGCGAGATCGATCCAGAACCCCGACATGATCGGCGCGATCGTGGATGATTTGTACGTCGCGGCCGGCGGCGCGCACGTGTCCGGCCCTGGCGAGGGCACCGGCGCGGCGCCCGACGACCCCGCGATTCTGCGCCAGGCGGAGACCGGCGCGGTGGTGTCGTGCGCGAAGAGCGGATACCTACAGCATGTCGATCATGGCGCGCTGGTGGCGGCCGCGCGCGCGGCGGACGCACTGATCGTGCTAAGGTTTCGCCCCGGCCAGTTCGTGCTCCGCGGCGAGCCGCTCGCCGCAATCGTCCCCGCGGACAATGCCGGCGCGCTGGAGGCCGCGATTGATCGGGGAATTCACATAGGCCGTCACCGCACGCTCACCCAAGACAGCGAGTTCGGCATCGCGCAGGTCGTGGAGATCGCGATCCGCGCGCTGTCGCCTGCGGTCAATGATACGTTCACCGGAGTTGCGTGCGTCGACTGGCTGGCCGACGCGCTGCTCACGCTGGCCGAGCGGCCCCCGCTCGAAGGGAACTGGTACGACACTGGCAGCCGGCTCCGGGTATGGATGCCGCCGGTGCGGCTCGAGCGCCTGGCCAAGCTGGCGTTCGATCAGATCCGCCAGGCCTCTGTTACGACTCCTGCTGTGCTGATCCGCCAGCTCGATGCGATCCGCCGGCTGGCACGACGGCTGCCAGACGCGTGCCGTCCGGAGCTGTCGGAACAGGCGGACGCGATCCGCGAGGCCGCTACCGCGCTGGTGGCGCTCGATCGCCGCGACCTTGAAGCGGCCTGGCACCGGGCGCGCACCGTGCTGGACATGCTGCCCCGGTCTTCGAGTGCCGAGCGCACACCCGCCTTCTGAGTTAGTTCCTCAGTGGGACGGTGTTTGATCGCGCCGATGCCGCGCCGGATACCGACTGTGGGCCGAAGCCCACAGCAGCACGCTCTCCAGGACCCAGGCTGGAGGTCAAGCGGAGAGGCGGGACTGAAGTCCCGCTACCAGCGAGCTGAAGCTCGGCGGTTGGCAGGCGAAAGCGCCTGCCCCACCTAGTTGGGGCAGGGGCGGTTTAGCAGCGCCGTCATAATATTGTTGACGACGTCTTCGCGGACATTCGCGTCGGGCGCCTCCAGCGGCGACACCTGAATGTGCACCAGTTCGTGGACGATGGTGCATTCCATATCGAGCCTCAGGTCGCTGCCTTTAAGGTTGTAGTCCACCGGGTCGAGCACGCTGATGGTCCCGGTCTTCTCGTCTGGGTTCCACTCTGCATTGCCCCAGGTATTCTTGTCCAGTTGGTTTTGCCGGACGAGCCGGATTGTAAATCGCCAATCCTCCATCCCGAGGCGTCTTTGCCAGGACCTCAATTGATGGTCCAGGTGGGATTCCACGGGAGACATCGGGGAGCTTCCGATGGCGCACAGAAGCATCGCCGCCAATACTTTCATGGCCAAATTTTACTACGGGTCGCCGGGCAACGCTATACTCCGCTTGGTAGACAGTACTAGTGTTTGGTCCTGGCACAGGACGCCGGCTTACGAGCCCGGCGGGCGCTTCACCACGGTCAAGGTGATCTGGGAGGGATGCTCCTTGGAGTGGTGTACCGCGTTGTGCGCCACCACGCCCTGCGCCTCGTCGTAGTTGTTGCCGCCGGTATTCATATTGCGGTCGAAGCGTGGGAAGTTGCTGCTCGAAACCTCTATGCGAATGCGGTGGCCGGCCGCGAAATAGTTGCTCGTGGTCATGGGCTGGAGGGTCACCTTATACACCCGGCCGGCCTCCATCCACACCGGCGGCTTGTCGTACCCGTCGCGATAGCGCAGGCGTTGGATGGTCTCGTCCAGGTTGTAGGCTGTGCCGTCCGGGTACACGTCGAGCACCTTCACAGTGAAATCGGTGTCCTTCGCGTCGGAGGACACGTATAGCGTGGGTTCCATGGGCCCGCTTACCTCGATGCCTTCTTTGAGCGGCGTGGAAGTGTAGACCAGGATATCGGCGCGGGCCTCCATTTTGCGTTGATCGAAGGCGCCGCCGGTCACGGCGTTACCCGTACAGCAGACGTTGCCGCCGTAGGAAGTCACCGGGTTCATGGGATCGTAAACAAATCCGTCTGGCGAGTCGGCACCGGGCGCCGCGTCGGCCAGTGCGCCGTCGCCATACAGGCTGTTGGCTTTGCCCGCGCTCGAAAGAAACAAAGTCATGGGCTGCGCGCCGGCCGGCGGCCAGGTGTCCGACGATTGCCACTTGTTCATGCCCATGGTGAAGTAGCGCACTCTGGGGGTCTTCTCGAGGATGTGGTTGTCTTCTCCCTTCAGGAAACGATCGAACCAACCGTAGGTGAGAGCGTCATAGTCCAAGCGGGCGTCGCCCATATCGCGCTCGCCGACCACGGTCTGTTCGGTGGCCCGCTTGTATGCGCAGTGCAGCGTGGGCGCGATCACGGCGTACTGTTGATTGGCGATCTCCGGCCGCGCCGTCTTACGGACGTAGTTATAGGCGGCCAGATTCGGCCCGATGGATACGTCGTACCACGACATAAACCAGAATCCGGGCACGTTGATGGTCTTGTCGTCGTGCCATAGTCCGCCGCGATACCATGCCGGATCGTTGGGAGTGCGCTTGATCATCGCGCCACCCGTGGAGACTTCCTCTCGGTCGGCGAAGATGCCGTGCGGCCCATCGACCGCCTTGATAATATCCATCTCGGGAAGGTGCTGGAGGGCCTTCGACCAATCGACGGGCGGCAACTGTTGCGCCAGGTCGTAGGACTTCGATTCGCGGACGAGGTCTTCCTGGGAAGTGTCCGGCGGGAACATCGGGCGCACCTGGTTCTGCTCGCCATAAAGCCATACGGCGAACAGCATCTGGACAGCGCCGCCGCGATACCAGTTGCCCTGCTCGTAATACGGCCCCACGCGCCCGACGCCCGCGCCGAAGCCTTGCGGGATCATGGCGGCGAACGCCGGATTCCCCTGCGCCGCGACGCCCAGTTGCCATTCGGCGGTTGACGAGCACCCAATTGTCCCGACCTTGCCGTTGGACCAGGGCTGCGACGACATCCAGGTGATGGCGTCGGAGCCATCCGTGAGCGGCGGGCCCAGGATATCGTAGCTGCCTTCCGAGAAGAAGTGCCCGCGTTCGTTCATCTCGACGAATGCGTAGCCGCGCTTGACAGCTTCGAGCGGGGTCTTCATGTCGGCCGGCGCGCCGTTTTTGACATCCCAGAAGTTAAAGTTGTACGGCGTGCGGACGAAGATGATGGGGTACTTCTTGGAGGTGTCCTTCGGACGGTAGATATCGGCCGCCATGCGTTTGCCGTCGCTCATCGGGACCATGACCTTGCGCTCGACGATGGCGATGGATTCGAGCTCCTGCTCCAAGCCTTTGCGCGCCTCGACGAGTTGGGCCTGGTTTTGCGGCGGCTGTGCGGAGGCGATGGGTAGAGCGAGGGCGGCAATGCCGGCCAGGATGAGGAGGTATGGTTTCGGATTCACTTGGAAGATTATACGCCGATCACGGCTTCAAAATCGCAGGTGCTGTCGCGTCATGTGCTGCAGAGCAGCCCGTCGCCGTGTATCGGCGGGTAGATCGGGATCGGGCGCGAGGCAGGGTTCGGGCGGACTGCCACGCTGGACACGCTTCGAACCTTTGCGGCCCAAGATCCTCGTCGGGGTCAAACCGATGGAACTCCTTCGCTTGGGTTACCACGTTCTCTCCGCCGCCCCAGGGAGCGTGCCACTACCGTTATCTCTGCCCATTTGACGATCAGGTCGCGGGAAGAGGGCACAGAGACGAAACGGTTCATGTAGGTTCGGAAGCGAACGATCCGCTCCGGTCCCCACCTAGAATCCAGCGTTCCATTTCAGCTTCGGTCACGAACGAGACGGGAAGATCGGGCGCTGCCAGCGCAGATAGGTCCTTCTCGGCGCGACTGTCCGCCTTGAAGACCAGCGAAACGACATCGGTGTCGACCACGACCGCATTCATGCAGCCTATGCAGCCTGATCAGTCTCAGGATGTCCCCGCCATTCGCGCAACGCTGCATGGAAATCGTCGATGTTTTCTTCTTTGGGCCAGAAGTCGCCGAATAGTTCCCACGGGTCCGAGGCCGGAATCGTGCCTTCCGCCAGCTTCAGTTCCTCGATCGAGGGATGTCCGGCAGATGCGTACTTCTGCTCGATCGTTTGTGCTATAAGCCCAGTCTACATCCGTTTGAGTTCGAGCGGATAAACGGCTTTCGAAACGGAAGTTGTGGTCCCCCAGTCTGGACAGGTTTCGAACTTTGGCGGCCTAAATTTAGTCCGCTCGAACCGAAGGAAGTCGTCTCCATTCAATGGAGTCCGTCACTACTTTGGGGGCGCTATCCAGCCTGGGCAGGTGCCTTGGACAAGTCTCGAACGGCCGCCCGCCGGCGATTGACAAGGTCGATGGAGCTAGATACAGTTGAGGCAGTGCGCTAACAGGGCGTCTCCTACCCGCGGCAAGGGAAGCATCCCACCTGTTTTCGTTTTTCAGGCTCGGTAACCTTCTTTCAGCCTGGTATCAGCGGGACACCGGCAAATATGAAAGGAGGTCTTGTGACCCCATCGAAGTTTTTGCCCCCTCACGCATCCTTTGAATCCCTCCGGAAGCAGGCAAAGAAGCTAGCTCGCCAATTCGCCGCCGGCGATCCCGATGCTCTGGCTCGTGTCCACGCCCAACTGCCGGCTCCGGACGTTCCTCTGACGCTGCGCGATGCGCAGCTTATCCTCGCACGCGAATACGGTTTCGCCGGTTGGCAGGATCTTCGCACCGCCGTGCTCCGCCAGGAAGGCAACGGTCTGGAGTGGGCTGTCGCCGAAGCGGAGCGCGTAATTCACGACAACAGCGTTGAACGATTGGCGCAACTGGTTCGGGAGTACCCTGCGCTTCTATCGTGGCGCGGCGATTGCGGAGAATCGTTACTCGGGTTTGCCACAGGTTCGTTCGGCGATAGCGGCGATCCTTCCCGCGAGCAGGCGTTCACGCGCCTCGAATGCGCCGAGTTTCTCATAGACGCTGGGGCCGTCGTGGACCCGGCGATATGGGAAGGCGCAATTCGCGCTCGGGCCAAGGGAGTGCTGCAGCTCCTTTCGCGCAAGGGGGTTCTGCCGCGCAATCTCGACACACTGACGGCACTGGGTGACTACGACGCGGTGCGGGACTGTCTTCCCAGTGCCGACGCCGCCGCGGTAACACAGGCATTCATTATCGCGTGCCAATTCGATCATCGAGCGATCGCCGCTTTCCTCCTCGACCGGTGTATTGAACTCGACCCCGCTCTCGGCGAGCGAGTGGAGGAATGGCGTGGGCGAAGCGGGTTCATCGAGTACTTAGCCGAACATCCGCCAGGGTACGGAAACCTCTGGCTGACGGTCGTGAGGAACGAACTGCAAGCGGCGATGCATAAACGTGATATGGAAGGGTTCGACCGGTGGCTACAGCGGGAACCCGATCTGCTCCGCGAATCCAATCTCGGGCTGCTGGTGGGTTTAGTGGAAAATGCTTCGTATACCGACCGCGGGCCCTTCATCGCGCGGCTGTTGGAGTTCGCCCCCGCGATAAAGGGGAGGCGCCCACCTTCGTCCGCGGTGGGGTTCGCGCTGGAGTATGGGAATGCGCATCTCATCCCTCTACTGACTCCGATTTGGCCGCTGCCCGACGATCTTCCCCACGCAGCGGGCGTAGGGGACTTCGCAGGAGTGAAGGGGTGGTTTGATGAAGCCGGCCGTCCGAGGCTGGGAAGCCTGAGTCAGCATCACCCCACCAACAGCCCCGCCACCTTGCGGAACCTGCATTGGACTCCCGGCAACGCGCAACACGTCCTGGACGTAGCCCTGGCCTGGGCGTGCATGAACCGGTATTTTGAGATAGCGACTTTTCTACTGGAGCACGGCGCCAATATCAATACGGACTGGGGCACTCACGAGCCGGCCAGCATTCTGCATGAGTGCGCCATCCGCAGGAACTATGAAGCGGCACAATTCCTGATCGACCACGGCATCGACATGACGATTCGCGACTATCGCTGGGATGGGACTGCGGAAGGGTGGGCCTTATACGCGTTCGTGCCGGGCCAACCTACGCTTGGCGATACGAACATGGCGGAGTTCCTGACACGCGCCGAGCGCGCACGGAAAGGGCCGTCAGCGGGGCACGATCGCGGCTCGAGTTCCGATCGCCCTTGAACCGACGCCCGGTAGGATTCGAACCTGAGAGCAAACGGGTTGGCGATCTTGTGCCCTTAGACACTCAGCGCGAAGGACGGTGGCTCCCCAGTCTGGAGACGTTTCGAACTTTGGTGGCCTAAACGGCACTCCGCTCGAACCAGGACAACTCTTTGTTTGCCATAGGGTGCATCGACAGTCGCCACGACCGTCGGCGTCGGGTGCCCAGGTTGACTGAAGATCGAAATTCCTGCATCCGAAGACTTTGCCCGGATGCCGGTGTGACATTTGGCGCCGGCGCTGACCGTCCGCGGCGGTCATTCTCACCACCGCATGGTACGATCAAGGTCGTGAGAGTCGTTGAAGCCCAATACGAGGATGGTGTGCTCCGGGGCCGGCCGACGTTTGTGGGGACCAGGCGCTCTTGCCGATTTCGATTAAGACCGCTGCCGCCGCGCGGAACCCATATTACGAATCGATCTCGACAGCGGGATAGGCTTCAACATATTCCTCCCCATTGCTGCCGTAATACGCGACCGTTCGCGCCGTGAAATCGACATCGTAACGAATAACGCCTGCGCGCCACGAAGCCGCCAGGAATTCCGGAAAGCTGCTTTCCCCGGCCTGGTCTGTCCGCAACGCCGAAATCAACGCCTCACGGTTAAACGGGGGGACGTCCACCGTGCCCGTCGCTAATGGCCTGCCCTGGATCACGACGGGCCCTTCGTTGGTCAGATAGAGGCTCTCACAGGCGGGCAGGAACCAGAGGTTCCGAGTCACGCCCGCGCGCCGCAGCGCCTCGGCCAGATAGGGGAAGCCGCCGACTTTAGGCCGAATCGCCATGGCATGTCTCTGAGCCGCTTCTAAGTTTTCGATTGCCTTACTCATGGAAAATTCTCCGTGTGTGATGTCAAGTGAAATCGGTCTGGATCTTGCGGGTTTACCCGATCGGAACGGCCCCGATATGGTGAAGGTCGACCAGTTTGGAGAGCAGGCGCCGCAGGGCGGCTCTCTCGCCGGCCTGCAGCACATCGAAAAAAGTCCGATCGTTGCGATGGGCGATCTCCACCAACTGGGGAAGAACGCGGCTACCCCGCCGCGTCAGGGAAAATAACCGAACGCGGTTGTCCTCCGGCTTGGTCGAACCTGCGACCCAGCTTTTAGCTTCGAGTTTGTCGATGACCTTGGAAACGGCTCCCCGAGTCAACGCCAGGGCTTCGGCGAGTTCCCCGGGCGTAATCCCCGGCCGTTCCTGCACGTGGCACAGCACCACCCATTCGGCAACCGAAGTGCGTTTCGTCTGCAGCGTTCGCGCAAACTCGCCCGAGACGTGGTTGGAAACGCGCCGCAGCCAGTATCCCAGGTGAAGCTCAAGGTCCGGCGCCGGCCGCCGCCGCGCTATAGTTTCCATGGAAACTCTTATACTTTCCATAGAAACCATCTGTCAAGCACGTGGCGGTAGCCGGACCAATCTCATTCAAATCTCTTGAAGCAGCGCGCAGGTCACGGCTCTTATCCTTCGATTTCGAGCTAAATAAGTCCGTAGCCCGGTCGCGAGCATCGTCTGCGACTCTGTCGGAGCGTAAGTTTCGACACTCTGTTCCAAGTGCTGGAAGGAATTGTTGAAGCTATCTCGCACCTCCGCGGGCTTGCCCTCGAGCCGGTCTGCCATACCTTCAAGTATCCGGGCAAACTCTTCGTCGAATTGCCGCTGCGCCGAATGTATGGGGTCGGGCAAATCAAAACCAGGGAGCCGGACGCGATAATTCCACGTCGAAATGTGTAGGACAAAAAGCACACGCAATTGCGGCTGCCACCGCCGGATTCGATCCCGCAGCGCGAGATTGCGTTCCCGCAAGGGCCCAGATTCGAATAGAACCTGGTCAGCCACCGCCCTTACGTTTTCGAAGCCTTTTTCGATCGTGTCGCGAAGGGAATAACCTCGCTCGATCGCAGTTGGCAAGTTTTCGGAAATGGGCTCTCGCGCAAATTGAGCCATCAGCCGAAGCGTCGAGATGAAACGTATTTTCATGGTCACCGCCGCGGGCGTCCCCCAGAGCCGGTCAAAAACCAGCCACATCATGAACAGGCCGAGCAGTATTCCAGCGACACGGTCCCGTGCAGGCGTCAGCGAGGTCTGAATTGTGAATTCCTGGAGGTTCACGAAATTGTACGCGAAGGCAACCTGGATTCCGAAATAAGAAAGACGCGGCGTGCATGTCACGAACCACGCGGCGGCGATCGTCACCACCATAAACCAAGCGGTAAACCCGGCGATCGAATCAATGTACGGCAGAACGAATAACTGCGACGCCACTCCTAGCAGCCCCCCGGCAGCGGCCCCTGTGAGCAGCAGAATCTGTTTTTGACGGGACGCACCGGTGGTCGTCAACGCGGTCAAGAAGCAGGTTATGACCGCCGTGCTGATGCCGGGCCAGTCGATGAGATTGTACGTAAGGTAGCAGAGACTCGCTGCGAGGCAGCCTTTCAAAGCAAATCGCAGGTGCTCGGGGTTAGTCAACGCATCCGGAACCAGAAACCTCGATGCTTGCTCCTTTCTTGATTGTTGCAGTTCGTATGCGCTGAGCGATTGCTGGGCGATAAGCATCTCGCCAATCAGCGACACAGTGATTTCCATTCTCTCGAGCGGCAGGGCGGAATCCGGGGGGAAGGCGCTCTCATTTAACGGAATCGGCTGCGGGGTTCTGCCGTTCAGCAGATCAGCTCGGATGCGCTCTACATCGGCAGCCAGAGCCTGAACACGCTTCCGATCAGACACATTGCCAGGTTTCAATTCCATTGCAAAATCGATCAAGTTTCCTATCAATCCCACGACGGCTCCCATCTGCTCACGGTAATGCCGAGAATGGGGAGAACGCTGCAGGATGTTTCGTAGTCTGGATGTCCCAAGCGTCGAAAACCGCGCCAGTTCCTTTTTTGCCGCGTCCGGACTCCGGCCTTGAGCGTAAGCTTGAATCAGATCCTCGACGCACGCGAGGCGCCGCTCGAGCAGCCCGATAAGATCGGCACTCCCGGTAAATTTGACCAGGAGAAGTTCCACCCATAATGCAACTCCGGTGGCAAGGGTCAGCACAAATACCGCCCAGAGAGTCCCTTCAACCTTGGCTTCCGCCGAAATGGGGCGATCGAACACCGGAATGACGATCGCAAGCAGATAGCCGAAACGAAGGGCAGCACTGTAGCTGGTCAGTGTGCTGACCGCGTAGAACATGATGAACAACGTTGCGATCACCCAGAGCAGTCGCAAGCCCGGGTCGCCCAGTACCAGCATCGCGCCGATCAATGCAACGCCCGCTGACACTCCGAAAGCACCGACAATTGTCCGCGCCGATCGGATCGCCGCGCCCTGGCTTTCGCGTGAGAGCTGGAATACGTAAAACGCGCTGTACGCACCGTAGGGCAGGCGAAAAACCATGGTGATGATCATCATCAGAGTCGAAGCAAGCACCATTCTTGCGACGACTCCCCCTCTTCCGGGATATGGCGCGAGTTCCTCCTTGAGAAACTCCCAAAACCAGACAAACGGGGGGCGAAACTCCTGCGCCCGGGGTTCGGCAGCGATCATAAGCTCAGCGCCCGCGCAGGATCACCACGGCTGATTCGCTCACTCGAAACAATTCAGGAACCGGATCCGTCACGCGGACGCGCACCGGGTATCGTGATGACAGATGCACCCAGTTCAGGGTGCGCTGGACGTCCGGAAGGCCCGGCACGAAACGGCCCACGAGGTCGGCATCTGGCGTTACGCCGAACCCAATACTGTCCACGATGCCTGAAAAACGCATATTCGGCTTCGACATCACATAAACATCCGCTCTCATGCCCGGCTCAACGTGCTGTAACTGCCCTTCACGAAAGTTGGCCACCACCCACCATGTACGGGCGTCAATGAGCGTGAATACCTGCTGGCCGACGTGAGCATAAGCTCCCTCCGAAATGGTCAGGTTTGTCACTCGAGCGTCGAATGGTGCAAGTACGCGGCAGTTGTTAAGGTTGTAGCGAGCATCCTTGACCGCGGAAGCCCTCGCGCCACGCTGGGTAATCAGAGGCTCCAGGGTGGTGACTGCGTTCATCGCCTGTTCGTGCTGCGCCCGGCTCTGTTCCAGAACGGCCTGCGAGTGCTGGTACTGCGCGAGCGCGGATTTCAACCCCGCGCGAGCAAGCGCAACCTGAGATTGCGTCTGTTTCATCGCTTCCGACAGTGCCGTCTCGGAGCTTCGGGCCTTGTCGACCTGATCGACGGTTACAAACTGCTTGACCAGCAACGGCTCGATTCGCTGCAAATTATTGCTGGCATAAGTCCAGTCCGCCTTTGCGCGGTTCACACCCTGTTCCGCATTCGCCACGTCGGCTTTAGCCTGGTCGATGGAGGCTTCCCATCGAGTCACGTCTGCTTGTGCGCTCTGGATGTTCGCCTGCGAAACGGAGACCGCGCTCACCAACGCCGCAATCCTGCGGCGCTCATCGCCGATCTGGCCTTCTAAAGCAGCCTGATCCGAGAGAGATCTCTCCAGAGCGTACTCGTAGGGCCGGCGGTCGATTTCAAAAAGTAAATCGCCCTGTTTCACGAATTGATTATCATGGACGTTCAGGTGCAGGATGGGTCCCTCCACCTGCGGCGCGATTCCGATGAAGTTTGCCAGTACTTCGGCGTCGTCCGTGCGTGGATGGAATCTCGTATGCTCGAGTATGGTGATCCCCAGAATCAGCGCGCCGATCGGAATGCCGATACTGATCAGGCGGCCGAGATGTTCGCGCCATGCGGTACGGACTTCGAGAGCCATAAAAGGTTACTCCTTACGATTGAAATTATCGAAAGAAAGCGAGCCACAACGCGAACGTAACGAGCGCAGTCAGGCTCGGATAGATAACCACCGGAAATACGAGTGGAATGCGCAGGCGCATCAGCAGCCAGCGGACGGCAACGGTAAGTAGAATGGCCGCAGCCAGGCAAACCAGCCACGCAGGAAAAAGCGAACCCATGACATCGAATGTGGGCACGCGCGCGCAACTCTGGAGGGACAGGGCTGCCATGAAAACTAAACTGACTCTTGCGATCATCGTCCTGGTCTCCGCGCCCCAGGCTGGATCGTATCTCCGGTCCGGAACGTAAGATCCGCCAGCGAGGTGAGGACCTGAGTCCTCGCCAGTACGTCAGTCGAGCGCGCTTGCGCCAGCGTTCTCTGCGCGGCCGTGACGTCCAACAGATTTCTGACGCCGTAGTTGTACGATTCCAGGGCTGCGGCATACGATTCGCTGGCAGCTTCCAGGAATGCAACGGCAGATTGCCTCTGCGCGAATGCGGTCTTCACAGTCGAGTATGCCGTCCAGATCTCGTTCGCAATCCGGTCGCGTTCAGAGCTGACTTCCGCTTCAGCTCCTCGGACATTCGCCTCGGCCTGCTCCAGACGATTTTTTCGTGCGCCGCCATCGAAAACTGTCCAGTTCAGCGCAACAGCTAACCCGCCGTTCAGGCCCGCCGTATAAGCCCAGGGATACGCCTGCTGCTGTCCAAACAGCGACCGGACGCTCGGCGCCACGTTCAATTCCAAATTGGGATAGAAAGCCGCGTGCGCCTCCTTCACCCTGGCGCGAGCCGATCGTACTTCGGCCAACTGCTCGAGTAGATCGGGACGTTCCGCAAAAGGCGCGCTGGATCGCCTGATCCACCGTATCTTCGACAGAATCAGGTATAGAGAGGCGCTCGAGAGGCTGGGGATGGATCGCAACATTGGGAAGATCGCCAAGCGCCGCTGCCAGATCTCCCCTGGCAATGTCTTCGGCGCCCAGTACCGCCTGCAACTCGTAGCGTGCCAGCGCGGTCGCGCTGCTGGCTTCCAGTACGTCCGGCAGAGTGGCCAGCCCTTGTTTCAAACGTTCCTCCGCGGATTGCTGTACGGTTTCGGCATTGGTCAGGCTGGCACGGGCTGCAACTTCCTGGCCGGAGGCATTCAGCAGTCGATAGTAAGTTTGCTCCGCCTGGAAAATGATCCTTCGGTGGGTGTCATTAAACGCAAAGTTAGAGGCTAAGACGTCCGCCGCCGCCGCGCCTATTCGACCTGACCGCCCCCCAAAATCAAACACCAGGTAGCGGAGATCCAAGGTTCCCCCGAAGGACTGCGTGGTTTCGCGAGCGAAGATTGGTCCAAGCAGTATCTCAAACCGGTCGGTTTGCGAAAGGGCCGCCGCGGCCAATGTAGGATACAGCTCACTTCGCGCCACACCTGAAGCGGCCACCTGAGCGCGGGCCCGTTCCCACGCAACGCGCGTTTCCGGGTTGTGCGCTTCCGCCAGATCGATTAGTTCCGCCAGCGAGTACGTTCGATCCGGCTCGATACCAAGGCGGGATTCACTGAGACGGGCTGCCTCGCTTGCGATTTCCCGCTCTTGCGCGGAATGCCACGGGCGATCGGGTGAAAATGGAGCGGTCTGGGCGAGCAGGGGCCTTGCGCTGAATGTACTTGCCAACAGGATAATGCTGTGAAAGATATTCTGCCTGCCTCTCATCGCGAAGAAAGCCGCCATGCGCTCCACCCTCCTAGGCGAACAGTATTATTTTACGCTGGAGGCTGCCCGTCAAAACTCTCCGGGACTGCCGACTGTTCCCGGCTTTTGTCACCGCCGCGCGAGGATATTCGATTCCGAAGCGCGAATAATTCGATCGCCAATCCGGCCCTTCGGACGCAATTCTTGCCCGCCACTTACCGAGCGGCCGGCGATGCGGAAGCTGGCCCCAAATTGGCGGCGACTTCGAGGAGTTCCCGAGGCCCACGGCACAACACGACAGGCCGATTAGCTGCTGTCCCCGCCGGACGCGCGTACGCCGATTCCGGAATCCAACTTGGACGAGTTCGCCACTACAGGTGCGAGTCCCTTCCGGGGCCCCACACAAACAGGGTGCGATCTAGAAGAATTCCGTCAAGCTCATATAATGAAATCAATCAGAATAGCCTGGAAAATGCGATCGGGCTGACCACCTTGGGCACCGTTCTCGAACTTTCAAGGCATAAAACGGTGTCAGCTCGAACCGTTTCAAGTGATCGCAGGGCAATTGCATCGGCCGCCAAACTGGCCCGGCAGCCCAGATTGGCTGCCCAGGTAGGACTCGAACAACCTTCGCTAACGGCCCAGGGCTTTCAAAATCGCCTCCGGATCGTAGACGCACCCGCCCCAGGTGCCACCGCTCACCTGCTGAAGCGCGGCCCAGAGCCGGGTATCGGCGGGCAGCGCGGGGTCGGGCGCGAGGTCGGGGCGCATGGGACGCGCGGCGAGCACACGATCGCCAGCCGCCGCTCCAAACAAGGAGCCATTGCGGCCTACCAGGTTTATGGAGCCTTCCAGATTTATGGGATCCACTATGATCTCGATATCGTCCCCGTCCAGAGCCTTGCCGATGGGGCCGCCGGCCAGCGCCTCGGGCGTGATGTGGCCGATGCAGGCGCCCGTGGAAACGCCGCTGAAGCGCGCGTCCGTCAGCACGGCGACGTGCTTGCCGAAATCCAGGTATTTCAGCGCCGAAGTAATTTGGTAGGTCTCCTCCATGCCGGAACCTAGAGGACCGCGGCAGATGAGCACGATTACTTCGCCGGGGTGCACGCGATCGGGGCCCTGACTCTTGATGGCCGCGATGGCCGCGGCTTCGGTGCGGAACACGCGCGCGCGGCCGGTTTTGCGATAGACGCCATCGGGATCGAGGACGCTCGGGTCGATGGCCGTGCTCTTGATGACCGAGCCTTCCGGCGCCAGATTGCCGTGGGGGAAGGTGACGGTAGAGGTCAGGCCGGCGCGCTGGGCGCGCGCGGGGTCCATGATTACGTCGTCCGGATCGACGCCGTCGCGTTGCTGCAAGATCCGTCGCAGTTCTGCGCGGCGCGGGGAAGCTTCCCACCAGTCGAGCGATGCGCCGAGCGTCTGGCCGCTGACTGTGAGGGCGCTGGTATCGAGCAGGCCCGCGCGGCGAAGGTGCAGCATCACTTCGGGGACGCCGCCGGCCAGGAAGACTTGCACGGTGGGGAAAGAGCGGGGGCCGTTGGGGAGCGCATCCACCAGGCGCGGCACGCGGCGGTTGATTTCGGTCCAATCGGCGGCGGTGGGGCGGCGGAGAGCGGCGGCATGCGCCACAGCGGGCAGGTGCAGGATCAGGTTAGTGGAACCGCCGAACGCAGCATGCACCACCATGGCATTGCGCACGGAGGCATCCGTGAGGATGTCGCGCATCGTCAGCCCGCGCGATTCGAGCGCCAGCACGGCGCGCGCGGATCTGCGCGCCATGTCCAGCCAGATGGGATGCCCCGAGGGCGAGAGCGCCGCGTGCGGCAGCGACATGCCCAGCGCCTCGGCGACCACCTGCGAAGTAGCGGCCGTGCCCAGGAACTGGCAACCGCCGCCGGGAGAGGCGCAGGCGCGGCACAGGTTCTCGGCCGCCGCTTCGCGCGTGACCCGGTCGTGTGCAAAGCGCGCGCCAACGCTCTGTACGCGCGCGGTGTCTTCGCCCTCCTCGGCCGCCAGCATCACACCACCCGGCGCCAGGACACAGGGCAGATCGTGCATGGAGGCGAGCGCCATCATCATCGCAGGTAGGCCCTTGTCGCAGGTGGCTACGCCGATCGCACCGCTGCGGGTGGGCAGCGAGCGGATCAGGCGGCGGAAGACGGTGGCGGCGTCGTTGCGGTACGGCAGGCTGTCGAACATGCCGGTCGTGCCCTGAGTGCGACCGTCGCAGGGATCGGTACAATACGCCGCGAAGGGCGTGGCGTCCAACGCCTTGAGCTCGCGGGCGGCGGCTTCCATCAGCAGGCCGACTTCCCAGTGGCCGGTGTGATAGCCGAGCGCTACGGGAGCGCCAGTAGCACCCCGTATGCCGCCGTGCGTGCTGAGGATCAGGATTTCTTTGCCGCCGAGCGCGCGCGGTTCCCAGCCCATGCCGGCGTTCTGGCTCCATCCGAACAGGTCGCCGGAGGGGCGCGTACGCAACATCTCCGCGGTTATCGGGAGGGCGCCTTGGGGACCCGGCGCTTTGGAGTGTATATCGAAGAGCGAGGGGTCGCCGGAATCGAGGATGCTTTCGGGTGAGGGGGGCATAGAACCGATGGTAAACAATCGGGAGCCCTGCGCCGCGGGGCAAAGAGATTTCGTCGCGACGACCAGGTCCCATCGAGCTTCCCGCTCCTGCGCCAGTCGCGGCGATGGATGGGCTACCAGCGCTGTTTTCAATGTGCCGCGTCCACCGTTCGCTCCGCAGGCACCAGCAGCGGCCGCCGGAATCGTGGACCAAATCTGGTGCTGTGCGCTAACCGCTGGATGCCTAGTGTTCTGTCCCCCATGCAAGAATTTAACAATGGGCGCAAGAGCGCGACCGGGGGTCGCGCGCGGACGAGGGCGTCCGCCCCACTTTGGCTTAGTCGGACGTTGTAAAGAGTTAGGAGGGACAGGACACGACTAGTCTCCTTTTAGAAAACGCCTGGGCATTCCCGGTTTCATACGAGCTTTCGACCGCCCAGGCGTTTCCGATCCAGCCTAGCGGCCAGCCGAATGATCGATGGGCGTTTACTCCGATCTCCACTATCCAGATCCACAGCGCGGGCAGGCGATGCCGTTTGGCCAGCGAAGATCAACCATGAAGTTGCTTATCCTGAAAAGGCGCGCGGCGAATTGTACCTTGAAGGTAAAGAAGGCTCACGTTGGCGAAGCTGATCTACATAGCTATAACGTCGCTGGACGGTTACGTCGAGGACGAGAGCGGCAGATTCAACTGGGCCGTACCGGACGAGGAGGTGCACACTTTCGTCAACGACCTATTGCGGCCGGTTGGCACCTACCTCTACGGCCGCCGCATGTACGAGACAATGGTCGCTTGGGAGACCATGGACACCGCCGCCGAGACGCCGTTCACGCGGGACTTTGCGGAGATCTGGCGGGCGGCCGATAAGATCGTGTACTCCAAGACGTTGGAAAAGGTCTCCAGTGCCCGGACGCGGATCGAGCGAGACTTCGACCCGGATGCGGTCCGGCGCACAAAAGCCCTGGCAGGACGCGACATCACGGTGGCTGGAGCCAGCCTCGCCGCCCATGCGATAAAGGCCGGGTTGGTGGACGAATACCACCTGATTATCTCGCCCATCCTGGTGGGAGGCGGCAAACCATCCCTGCCGGACCACGTTCTGCTCAGGCTCGATCTGCTGGCCGAACGACGCTTCGGCAACGGCGTGGTTCACCTCCACTACGGCCCCAAAAGGTGAGTCGATCTCAAAATCAACCCGTAAAGATGGCGAACCTTCCGAAGGATTTGCCGCGCCTGGAGGACTAACCCATACATTCAAGCCGGTTTGGACGGAGCGTTCTTGATCATGGTGAGGAGCATGACCACGTCATTTTGCGCTTTGATCCCGTGTTCCAGATTTGCGTGCATGTAGACGAAAGTACCTTCTGTCGCCTCTTGTTCCTCGCTGTCCAACTTCAGCAGGGCATTACCCTTTAAGAATGTCAGCGTAGCCGGATAGGGAGCGGTGTGGGCCGAAAGCTCTTGCCCAGGCGCGAAGCCGAACAGAATCACCTTCGTTCTGTCGTCGTTCTGCAAGGTCTGGCTCAGGATTCCGTTCTCCGGTACTTTCGCCTGTTGGCGGAGATCCCGCACATAAACGTATGCGTCATTCATTCTTTCATCATCCTCCCGCTGGCGCATAAACGCGGTGCTGAGGTTGCGTATTGCGATAGAGGCTTGCGGCCGAAAACCGCCGCTCTTTATTGCACTCTTTGCGGCCCTCAGCGAAGCCGAGATTCAGGTTCTGGCGCGAGCGTGGCGGCGTCCCGCTTCCGTGAGTCGCATAGAGTCGTTCACTCCGCTCCGTAAAACTTCTGCTCTGGTAACGCCTTCGCTATCTTCGAGCCCTTTGATGGCATCATCGCGGCTGCCTGGCGCACGTCCACGCTGAAGATACCTCGATCGGTGAAAAGCCTCGTGTCGGTGAAAAGCCTCGAAGGCTTCCTTGCGCGTTTAAGATAGAATGCTTGCGATGAGACGGAGGCTATGTATGCCCAAGGCGGTGGCGTGGGTGCTGGTTGTGTTGTGTGCGGCAGGGACTGTGCGCGGCCAGGGGGCGCCCCTGCAAACGGAGACGGACGAGTACACGCGCTACGAACTGCTGTCGCCGGAGAGCTCAAGCTTCGCAATCCGTTACGAGGTGACGGCTACCACCGCCGGGGCCAAGTATTTCTTCAATCCGATCCGCAAAGGCAGCGTGGCCAGCGGCGAGTCGGTAATTGACGCGATGACCGGACAGCCACTGCGATTTGAAGTCCTTAGCGGCAAGGAGGCAGTGAACGATCCGCTGATGAAGGGCGCAGACCCCTCGTTGGATTACATCAAGGTGTATCTGGCGCGTTCGGTACCGTCCGAAGGGCAAGCGCGGCTGCTGATCCTGAAGACGTACAAGGATGCCAAGAGCTACCACCGCGATGGCGACGCCATAGTCTTCAACCGGCCGCTAGGCATTCCCCGAAACAGCGTGGTGCTGCCCGCGGGGTATGAGCTGGTAGCGTGCAACGTGCCATCGCAGGTTCTGGCGGAGCCGGATGGACTGATCACAATCAGCTTCATGAATGGCAGCGGGGCGGAGGCGCCGGTGGTGGTGAAAGGCAAGCCAGGCGCGCAGACGGGCACGCTGGCCGCGCCCCAGGCGCCGGGTTTGGCGAAGAGCTGGGAAGCGCCGTTCGAAGGCGAAACCGAGCAGGAGCGTCTTTCGGAACGCGCGCACCAGGACCGCGAGATCGTCTACTTCCTGCAGCAGCCGGAAACGCACGCATTCCGTCTTTATCACGACTACACGGAGTCGCGCCCGGGAGTCGACAAGTATTTCAACGTCGTTCGCACCGGCAGCCAGGTATCGGATCCGTCCGCCTACGTGCTCGACACGGGCGAAAGGCTGACGACGAAAATAATGACGGGCGCGGAACTGGCGGCCGCCAAGATAGATGCGGGCGAGCCGGTCGACCGGGATGCGCAGGTAGTGGTAATTCCCTTTTCTCCAGTAATGGCGGGACATAACATGCGCTTGCGAATTTCAGAGACCTACACTGCGCCGGCCAGCTACCGCATGGAGGGGGATACTCTAGTGTTTGACCGGAGCCTTGGACGTCCGCGCAACGCCGTGGTGTTACCGGAGGGATGGTACGTGACCGCCAGTTCAATTCCGGCGGCGGTCACACAGATGGCTGATGGTCGCATCCGGCTGGATTTCTGGAATGGGCGGCCAGACCCGGTGGCCGTGCTGATCAAGGCGAAACGCAGAGCAAGGTAGCCCGAAATCCACTCCGCGCAGACCTTGAAGATGCGGTTTGGGCCGCGCGAAGAGCACCGGCTGCTATCGCCTTTGCCGAGGCCGAGTTGCCTGTTGACATGTGACCTTAATCCCGTCGTCAGTGAAGTGGTAGACCTTATTTGGAATGGCGCTGGGGCGGGACCTCCACAAATAGCTTTTTTAACGAACCACGTCGTCCTCACGAAAAGTGTGTTGGCCAGCACCACTTTTGGAGGTTCGGCGACAACCTCGCCAACCGGAATTCGTGAGCTCGAAGGGCGCCCAGACGGCTTCACGTAACTTTTTCGCGGAAGAACAGTATAAAGAGTGATGAGATTATTCTCCCTTCAGGCGTTACAAATATTTCCCGCCTGCGCCGGCGCTCTGACCTTCGCGAGGCCAGTGTTCTATCGAAAATCTACACGATCTACGCGCACATTGGCGAGGAACAGGAGTGGCCTCGGGAACTGTAGCCGGCGCACTCCCGTACTGCCAGACTTCCGTACTGCCGGAGGTGTCGAATATCACGGACAGGATGGTGGGCGCCAGTGCTGATTGATTTACGGGAGGCGTTGCGGCAACTGCGGAAGACCCCGGGGGTCACCACCACGGCGGTCGTCACCCTGGCCCTGGGAATCGGGGCAACAACCGCTATCTTTACCCTCGTTCACCAGGTGATGCTCAAGTCGCTGCCGGTTACCAGGCCGGATGAACTATGGAGGATTGGAGATAAAGACCGCTGCTGCAATTGGGGCGGGTATACCCAGGGCGATGAGGGCGATTTTTCCCTGTTCTCCTGGGAGGCATACAAGAACTTTCGAGCGCAAACGCCGGAGTTCGCCGACCTGGCGGCGCTGCAGGCTGGCAATGCGGCGCTAGGTGTCCGCAGGGCGGGATCGCCGGCGCCGGCGGATACCCGCAATGGCGAGTATGTGTCCGGCAATTTCTTCAGGACCTTCGGCATCGAGGCCTGGATCGGCCGGCTGATGAACGACGCCGACGACCGGGAGGGTGCGCCGCCCGTGGCGGTCATGAGTTACCGCATCTGGCACGAGAAGTACAGCGCCGACTCCTCCGTATTGGGCGCTACCTACCAGATCAACGGCCATCCGTTCACCGTAATCGGGGTCGCGCCGCCGGGGTTTTATGGCGCCAAGCTGGCGGGATGGGGCATGCCGGATTTTTGGCTCCCGTTGACCGCGGAACTGTCGATCGACGGAGCCACGGCGCGGTTGAAGCGGCCGAACGGCAACTTTTTGGACCTGATCGGAAGGATCCGTCCGGGCGTGAACGCGAAGTCGCTCGAAGCCAAGTTGAAGGTGGAACTGCATGCCTGGCTGGCCAGCCATGTGCCGGATATGGAGCCGGGCGAAAAGGAGCTCTGGCGCCAGCAGACCTTGCACCTGGTTCCAGGCGGCGCGGGGGTCGCCTCGATGCGGGATGAATATGAGGACGGACTGAAGTTGCTGCTGATTGCCGCTGGATGCGTGCTTCTGTTGGGTTGCGCGAACCTGGCGAATCTGATGCTCGCGCGTGGCTTGAAGGAACGTGCGCAAATGTCCATACGCGTCGCGCTGGGCGCTTCGCGAGCGCGCCTGGTGCGCAAGGTGCTGGTCGAGTCTGTGCTGCTGGCGGTGGTCGGCGGCGTTCTCGGCATCGGAGTCGCCTATGCCGGGACCAGGCTGATGCTGCGACTGGCCTTCCAGACCGGTGGTCCCAACAACTATGTCCCGATCGAGGCGGCGCCATCCTGGCCGGTCCTGGTCTTCGCGTTGGTCGTATCGGTAATGACCGGAATATTTTTCGGGATCACTCCGGCGTGGATGAGTTCGCATACCGACCCGGCGGATGCGTTGCGTGGCGCCGGCCGTTCCGTTGGCGCCGGGCGCTCGTGGGCGCAGAAGTCGCTGGTGATCGCCCAAATCGCGGTGTCGGTCATATTGCTGTCCGCGGCCGCCCTCTTGGGCCGCAGCCTGCGCAACCTGGAGCGCCAGAATTTCGGGTTCGAAACCCACGACCGGTATATCGCATGGATCAATCCAATGCTGGGCAACTACAAACCGGAGCAACTGGAGCCGCTGTTCCGCCAGATAGACGATAGCTTGCTCCAGATTCCCGGTGTGCGGATGGTGGCGCCTGCGCTCTACGCACCGATGACGGGTGATAGCTGGAACGATGGGGTGCGCATCGAGGGCAGGCCGGAGCCGCCCGCGAAGCAAGACACCAGCGCCGGGTGGGCGCGGGTGATGCCGGGCTTCTTCGAAACGATCGGCGCGAAGATCATGCTGGGGCGGCCGATCACCGAACACGACACGGCCGCGAGCCGCAAGGTAGCCGTGATCAACCAGGCTTTTGCAAAAAGATTCTTCAAGGGCCAGAACCCCATCGGGCAGCACTTCGGCCCCGACAAGATCAAGTATTCCGCAACCTACGAGATCGTCGGAGTTACCAACGACGTGCGTTACATGACGTGGGGCTACAAGGATCCGGTGCGGCCCATGTATTGGTTGCCCGAAGCGCAGACCGTGGAGTACGACGACCCGGGCCTCTCCAGCGGCGAAATCTGGTCCCATTATCTGTACAACATCGTGCTTTGGGCTCCGGGCAACCGGCCCGGCATCGAGGAGCGGGTGCGCAAGGCTTTAGCAACCGTCGATCCAAACTTGGTGCTCTACGGGGTGGACCCCTATCCCAGGGTGTTGAGCGTGGATTTCCAGCGGGAGAACATGATTGCCACCCTGACAACGCTCTTCGGCGTGCTTGGACTCGTGCTGGCAGCCGTAGGACTGTATGGCGTGCTGGCATACATGGTGGAGCGGCGTACCCGTGAAATCGGCGTGCGCATGGCGCTGGGCGCGGACCGCGGGAGGGTCGTGGCAATGGTGCTCGGGGGCGCATTCGGGCAGGTAGGCGTCGGACTCGCGCTGGGCCTGCCGGCCGCGATTGGGGCCGGCAAACTGATAAGCGGTCAGCTATTCGGCGTCGAGCCATGGGATCCGGTCATGCTCGCGCTCGCTACGTTGCTGCTTGGCCTGGCAGCCCTGGTGGCCTCCGTGATTCCCGCCTGGCGCGCGGCAAGTGTTGAGCCGATGGTGGCACTCCGGATCGAGTAACTAAGAATCACGCATGGGCAAGGAAACGCGCAAACCGCGAATGTGATCCTCAGCCTTCCAGCACCGCTCACCCAGCGACAGCCACCGCTATCGATATGCAACCTTAATGCCGTCGCGCAGCCGGAACGCGAAAATACCGAGTCGCCACGGGACCGAAGAGAAGCCAGGCGATCACTGCGCAAAACAGACTGTGGATTGCCATCTGAGACAGCGTGTGGAAGGCACTCAGGATCACGTGGAATACAATCCAGGCGAGAGCAAGCCAGCGAGCCCAGTTGTGGCCGCGCAGCATGTATACCCCACAAACGATCGCGCTGAGTCGGACGAGTTCCAGCCGTACGACGTTATTGCGGCTTGAAGGTTGTGAAGTGGCAGGCAAAACCGATTGCACCGGCCGCCATGTATATGCTGCAGATAAAGGTCACGGAGAGTGGGCGTTTGTTCATGTGGGCTCCCGTTTCCGTTGGCCGGCGCCGAGACAGCGCAAAATCGAACCAGCAAGGCGGGTCGCTTCGCTTCCGCCTCCAGGCTCATCCTCGAATGAGAAAATGCTGCCCACCCCAACAGGCCACCCCACTGGCAAGCGCCGGACTGCAGGCTGAAGCCCACAGCGGCACGCTGAAGGGTGCGCCACACCCGCAATCCTCAATTCTTCAGCGCATCCTGAATCCGGTCGCTGAGCATGTCCACAAACCGCCCCGGCACGAATCCGTTCATCCGGCTGATTACTGCGCCGTGCCTGTCCAGCACGATCGTGGTGGGAATCGACGTGATGGCCAGCACCCGCGCCAGCCCGTCCTCAAAGTAGACCTGCTGCTGGTCCCAGTGATTCTCCTTCAGGAACGAGGCCACCCCATCGTGCTCGTCGTCCGTGTTGATCGACAGAAACGCCACGTCCGAATCCGGGAACTTCTGCTTGACTTGTTCGTACAACGGGTGCTGGGCGCGGCATGGTCCGCACCAGGTGGCCCAGAAATCGAAGACCACCGCCTTGCCTTTCAGCGAGGCAATCGGCAGTTTGTGGCCATCCACGCCGGATAAAATGAACTCCAGGATGCTGCCGGCCCCCGCATTCGGATCGTTGTGGCGCAAGCGCAGGCGCCGCGCCGCCAGCAGTCCCGCATTGCGGTCGTAAGCTTCCAGCAGGATGTCGCCCAAGCCCTTCTCCGATCCGTAGATCTTGCGATAGATGTCGCCCAATTGCGCGCGGTCCTTGGCCCGGTCGGCGTCCGTATTGCGGCTGTCGGATACGGCGAAGGCATCGGCGTAAGGGACGATGGCCTCCTGCTCCTTGCCGGCGCGGACCAGCCAGCGGCCGATTTCCCGCGCGGACTCGGCCGTGGGGTAGGTTTCATAGCCGCGCCGCGCCAGCGCGATGGCCTCGTCGATCTTGCCCAGATTGCCGGTGGCGCGCGCTTCGCAGGCCAAAATGCGGCCCAAGCCCTTATCCACTTCCTCATGCCATTGCGCCTCGCTTAAGTGGCCCGGCGGACTCTGGCTGCGCGTCTGGCGCAGCAGTTCCTCATAGTGTTGCGCGTATTTCAGCGCGCGCCCGGAGGTGTCCGGCGCGTCGGTGACCAGCAGTGCGCGGACGGTCTTATCCAGGATCTGTGCGTCGTCCGGCTCGCGCGCCAGCACCCGCTCGCCGTACTCTATGATGCGCTTGTCGTCCTTGGCTTCGATTGCCGCTTTGACCAGCGCCCGCTCGATCTCGTTCTTGCGGGAGGTGTTCGGGAACTTGGCGAGGTGCTTCTCTAAGGCACGTATGAAGTCGACGGGGCTGCTGCCGGCTTCTCCCAGGGCCTGGCTCAATTGCTGGTCCTCGCTGGCAGCCCCGGCGGTGCTGGCCGCTCCCTGGGGAGCCGCTGCCGGCGGAGTTGCGCCCGGCTGGGGCCCCTCCTGGGCCCAGCCAGCGCATCCCAACAAAAACACGGCCACCAGGGATTTCATTTCGCCGCGCGAATCTCATCCGCCAGGCTGGCCGCCCGCAAGCGGGCCTGGTGCAGGTAGCTCTCGTTCTTGGCGATACGATCCAGCAGCGGCAGGTATTGCCGAGTGTCCACCAGGCGCTTGCGGTCGAAGAAGGATTCCAGCAGAAGCAGCGACTTCATAACGCCCAGCTTGTCGTACTTGGCGGATACTTCCAGGTTGCTCAGGAGCTGTTCGGATTCGCCGATGCGCTCGAACCAGTCGGCCAGCGCACGGGCCGTCAAGTCTTCGGAGTAATTAAATTTGACCTCGTTTTTCCTGGCGCCGTCTTCGAAGCGAAACGTCTTGGCGCCCATAAACGCCACCTTGAGCCCCGATTCCAGCGGATGGTCGAAATAACCAAGCTTCCCGGCCAGGCCGAAGATCTCGGCTGCCTCCGCTTCGCTCAATTGAAAACGCACCGGGCTGTCGTCGTTTTCCGCTTCTTTGTATTCCCCCACGCCGGTCCGGTCCACTGTGATCGCCATGTAGGCCGGCGAACTTCCGGGGAAAGACTTGGAAAAGTAGAGGCGCGGACCGTCCGCCGCTCCCAGACACGCGCACCACAACAGCGCCAGCAGCCCGTGATGGAAGTGACGGCAGACTGAATGCCTGCCCCACCAAAGTCGCGGCGGCCTCGCCTGCCTTCTTGACTCTAGGTGACCTCTGCCACGCGCTGCCGGAGACCACTTCATCTTGAACTCACTCACAGTCCCGCATACCGCTTGCTGACGCGCGCGGCTCTGAAGCGTCGATCGGAGCCGCGACCGTCAGGGAGCGGTTGTTAATAATTGAAAGGGACACAACATTAAACCCCTTGCAGCCTGGCGCGCATGACCTCGCGAGTGGCATGGCAGATGGCCACCGCCAGCGCATCGCAGGCATCCTCGGATTCGATCGCCGCATCCAACCGCAGCAGCGACCGCACCATCACCTGCACCTGCCGCTTGCCTGCCTGCCCATAGCCCACCACGCTGGTCTTGATTTCCAGAGGCGAATACTCTCCGCATTGCAACCCGGCTTCCGCGATAGCCAGCAAGGCGACTCCGCGCACGTGCGCCAGCTTCAAGGCTGTACGGACGTTGGCCGCATAGAAAACCTGCTCGACGGCGGCGGCTTGCGGGGCATGCCGCCGTATGACCTCGCGCAACCCGTTTGCGATTTCCTGCAGCCGCCGCTCGAACCGGTCCCGGACCTCGGTCGAGATGACCCCCGCCGCAATCAGCTTGTGGCCGGAGCCATCCGACTCGATGACGCCGTAGCCGGTCCGCTGCGTACCGCAATCAACTCCGAGCACCAGCACTTTGTTGCGCCAGAGCCTCCATCTCCTTTTCGTCGATGTCGAAGTTCGCGTACACGTTCTGCACGTCTTCGTGCTCTTCGAGCACCTCGCTGAGCCGCAGCATGGCCCCGGCATTCTTGCCCTCCAGGCGCACCAGGTTCTTCGGCAGCATGGCGATTTCGGCCGCTTCCGTGGGGAGCTTGGCTGCGTGCAAGGCATTCAGCACGGCGTCGTGCGCTTCGGGTGGCGAGATCACTTCCCACACCTCGCCGCCGTCGCGCAGGTCGTCGGCGCCGGCGTCCAGCACAATGTTCATGAGCTGCTCTTCGCTGGCCTTGTCTTGCGCGATGACAATATGGCTCTTGCGCTCGAACATCCAGGCCACGCTGCCCAGTTCTCCCAGGTTCCCCCCGTTCTTGGAAAAGGCATGGCGGATTTCGCTCACCGTGCGGTTGCGGTTGTCCGTAGCCACCAGGACCAGAACGGCGGCGCCGCCCGGCCCGTAGCCTTCAAACATCACTTCTTCGATCTGGCCGCCTTCCAACTCGCCAGTGCCGCGCATAATGGCCTTCTTGATGTTGTCGGCCGGCATGCTGACGTTCTTGGCGGCGAGGATGGCGGTGCGCAGGCGGGGATTGGCATCCGGATCGCCGCCGCTCCGGGCCGCGATCGATATTTCCTTGATGATGCGCGTGAATGTTTTTCCGCGCTTGGCGTCCAGGGCCGCTTTCTTGTGCTTGATGGTCGCCCACTTTGAATGGCCTGACATGGCAAAACCTCTGGGGCCCGGCCTCAACGCCGGGTGGGGAACTTATCTGAATTCAACCACTAAAGGATAGCAAAAAGCAGTGGGTGGTGGGACTCGGAGGATACACTCGCCGGTGGTTGGCGAGCTCCGGGCCGCGTATAACCGTTGCACCAACCGTTTCTCAACTCCTAAATACTTGTAGCGCCCAGCAATTGGAGCGCACGCTCGATCAGGAGGGGAAATGCACAGCAGAGGATTACCATGGCCGCTCGTCTGGGTCGCCCTGAGTGGCCTGACAGCTTTCTCACAGCAGTCTCCGCATAACTCCGCGGACGAAGCCCTCGTCCTGATCGACACGGCGCAGCACTGTCGCGCACAAGGGTTCTACCCACGCTCCGAAGCCCTGTACCGGCTGGCAATGTCTAAGATCGAGCAGGCATCCGGCCGCGACACCGTGAATCTCACGCCGGCGTTGAACGGTCTGGCCCAACTCTACTATGATGAGCGCCGCTATTCCGAAGCGGAATCGGTATCGCTCCGCTCGGCTTCGCTGGTCGAGTCCAGCTTGGGCCCGGAGCATCCTTTGCGCGCCACCGCACTGCATAATCTGGCGGCGATCTATCACGTGCAGGGGCAGTACGCGAAAGCCGAGCCGCTCTACCAGCGCGCGCTCGCGATTCGCGAAAAGGCCCTGGGACCCAACCATCCGTTCTTGGCCGCGACGCTCGCCGATCTGGCCGAGCTCGACCGCGCGCAGGGCAATTACGACCGTGCCGCGGTCCACTATGCCCGCGCCTTGCAGATTCGGGAAGAAGCTTTTGGATCGGAGGACCCGCGCGTGGCGGAAACCCTGACAAACTACGCGGCGGTCTTGCGCAAAACATGCCACAAGCGCGAAGCCGCCGCCCTTCAGGCGCGCTCCCGGGCCATCCTGGCGCACGCCGCCTTCCGGGATCCCGATCGATGAAAGTGTCAGCCCGGGGCGCAGGTGCGTGTGGTGGGGCAGGCGCTTTCGCCTGCCAACGGCGAGCCAGGCTCGCCTTGAAAGTCGACTAGCGATTCTCCGCCAGGCCCAACCGCTTCAGCAATGCAGTGAAACGGGCATCCGGGCGCAAGTTGTCGTAGAACGGCATCACCCCCGCGTAGGCCAGCAGCGGATTGCGCTCCGCGTACGCCCGGTCCAGCCACTCGAATGCCAGGTCCTTCTCGCCGATCCCGGCATAAACCTCGGCCGCGCCGCAAGCGATGCCGGCCCGTTGCGTTCGAATGCACTCCTCGATCCACTTCCGCACCGCATCCCGCGCTTCTGCGTGTTTGCCCTGCTGCGCCAAAACGAAAGCCCGCGCCGCGCCGTCGTTTACATCGCCAAAAGCCGCGCGCATCGCCTGCATGACCGATGCAACCTTTTCAAACCTGCCTCTCTTGCATTCGACCGAGCGAAGCTCATCGTATGCGTGAGAAAACGCCGGATCCAGTTCGATGGCTTTCTTGTAATGTTCCACGGCGCGGTCGTATTCCCGCCGTTCCAAATAGATCGTCCCGGCCGCCGTTATTTTGTACGGGGAGAGCGGATCCAGATCCAGCGCCCGTTGGATTTCCGTGAGCGCCTCATCCAACCGCCCGAGCGGCGCCAGATAAGTCAAACTGTAAGCGAAGTGCACATCCGGATCGCCGGGGCTCAATTCCAGAGCGCGTTTGAATTCGCGCGCGGCGCCCGGCCAATCCCAGTCGTAAAGGGCTTTGACATAGCCGAGCGAAATGTGCGCGGCAGCCAGCGTGTCATCGAGCTGTAACGCGCGATTTGCCGCTGCGCGCGCCTGCGGCATGGCCTCGCGCGCGGGAGACCAGCCAAATACCCCTAACCAGGTGTGGCAGTCCGCGAGCCCCGCCTGGGCGGGAGCGTACCCCGGGTCCTTGGCGATCGCCTGCTCGAAGTACTCGATACCTTTTCGCGCGCCCTCCGGCCGCCACCTGTTCAGATGAAAGCGCCCCTGCAGGTAGAGGTTATAAGCATCCAGGTCCTGCGTGGACGAAGAGACCAGGCGGCCGCGATCGCCCGCTACCCTCACCTCCAACGCCCGTACAATCGCGCGGGAGATCTCATCCTGCACTGCGAACACATCTTGAAGCTGGCGGTCGTAGGTTTCCGACCACAAGTGGTAACCATCGGCTACGCTGCTGAGCTGCGCGGTGATGCGCAACCGGTCGCCGGATTTCTGCACGCTGCCTTCCAGCACGGTGGCCACGTTGAGCTGCCGGCCCACCGTGCGTATATCCGGGCTCTTCCCCTTGAACTGAAAGGCCGAACTGCGCGCCACCACACGCAATCCCTGGACCTTGGTCAGCGCGTTGATCAAGTCGTCCGTCAGCCCGTCGCTGAAGTATTCGTTCTCCTTCTCCGAGCTCAGGTTCACAAACGGAAGCACGGCGATGGAGGAGGCCGCATCCCGGGGTGCCGGCCGGGGGTGGCGCTGGTTGATCACGTAACCGGAAATCAAAATCAACGCGAGCAACGCAAGACGCAGAACGATCCCGCGCCAATCCATCCACCAGCGACGCCGTTGGGGCCGAACCCGGACATCCAGCGGCGGACTTCCCTGAACCTCGAAGCTGGGCACATAGCCGCCCTTCGGCAAATCGATACGGACCGGGTCGTGGACTCCTTCTGCATCGTAATACTCCTTTAGCCGCGCCCGGAGTTTGACCGCTTCCACGCGCACCACGCCATCCAGGCGCGTATCGTAAGACGGCTTCCGGCCGAAGACCTCCATGCCCACCAGGGTTTCCTTAAGTTGATTCCCCTGAAGTGCTTGGTCGACGACGAAGCGCAAGAACCGGCTCAATCGCTCCGAACCGGCGAACCCGCTGCTGGCGAGGATCTTTTCGCATTGCGCCCGGACAGATTCCGGAGCAGGCTTGCCCGCGCCATTCTGGCGGGCGGCTCCGGAGCGCACCCCGGTTTCCTCTTGTTCCCTCGCGGAGGCGGCCACAACCCTCATTGGATGATACGGGTGTTCAAACGGTTCGGTTCAAATAAAGCTTTTGGGAGATACCTGATTGCCGACCCCTGGACAACCGGACGCTTTCCAAGTAAACTATTGCTAGCAGCGAATTTTAGATTGCTCCTTACCTTTATCCTCGACTCCTCCCAACCGTCCCGCGCGGCAAGCTGGGGCACGTCCCCGCACTTGCCGGCGGCAAATCCTAAGGCAGTGACGCTATAGTCTCCATGGTTCCAGGCAGAAATTTACCCCCGCGCAGACAAACTCGCAGAGAGAATGTGAATGAGTCGATCCGCGCCCGCGAAGTGCGCGCGGTATTCCCGGACGGGACCGCCGAGATCATGCCCACTTCCGCCGCGCTGCGCAAGGCGCAGGAATTGGGGCTCGATCTGGTCATCGTGGCGCCAACCGCGGTGCCCCCGGTGGCCAAGGCGGTCGACTACGGCCACTACCAATACGAACAGAAGAAGAAACAGCACGAGGCCAAGAAGAAGCAGCATGTGGTGCAGGTGAAGGAGCTCAAGTTCCGCCCCAACACCGACGACCACGATTACGATTTCAAGAAAAATCACGCCATCCGTTTTCTCCAGGAGGGCAACCGCGTCAAAGCCGTAGTGCAGTTCCGCGGCCGCGAAATCGCCCACGCCGATCTGGGCAAGAAGCTGCTCGTGCGTTTCGCGGAGGATCTGGCGGCCTATGGCAGCGTCGAAGGGGTTCCGCGCCTGGAAGGCCGGAACGCGCATATCCTGATTAGTCCCACCAAAGCGGGCAAGAGTTAGCCGAGGGTTTTCCCTTAGGGTGGCCGCAGCGGGCCGCATGTTAAAATGCCATCAGCGCGGATGCGCCCGTCGCGAGCGTAGCGTCTATGTATAAAGCCTTCTTCGGATTTGCCGAGAATCCCTTCAACATGAGCCCGGACCCTTCCTTTCTGTTCCGCAGCGCTCAACATGAAGAGGCTCTCGCTAACCTGATCTACGGCGTGCAGAGCCGCAAGGGATTCGTGGTGCTCTCCGGTGAAGTGGGAACCGGCAAAACCACCATGCTGGAATGCCTGCGCGACTTCCTGAGTTCCCAGCAGGTCGCCTACGCCTCCCTGTTCAATTCCCGCCTGACCGTCGAACAGTTCTTCGAAATGATCGCCTACGACTTCGGACTGCGCTGCACGCGCACTTCGAAAACGGAAGTGCTGATCGCCTTGAACGAAATGATTCTGGAGCGCGCCAACCTCGGGCGCACCACCGTGCTGATCGTGGATGAGGCGCACAACCTGGATTGGGACGTTCTGGAAGAGATCCGGCTGCTGGGCAACCTCGAGAACCGCAGAGGCAAGCTGCTTCAGATCGTGCTGGCGGGGCAACCCGAACTGGATCGCAAACTCGAGGCGCCCGACTTCCGCCAGCTCAAGCAGCGAATCGCCCTCCGCTGCATGCTGCAGCCGTTCCAACTCGCGGAGACGTTAGAATACATACAATCCCGGCTGGCGCGCGCCGGTCTGAAGGAACAAACAGTACTACCACTCGAAATTCAGCGAGAAGTACACTTCCGCGCGCAAGGCATCCCCAGGGTGATCAACGCGATTGGCGATAACCTGCTGCTGACGGCTTTCGCCCTGGAGAGCAAGGTCGCAACGCTTGCCATGCTCGACGAAGTGACTGCCGACATGCGCCTGCAGTGGCCCGGCCAAAGGCCTTTTCGGCCGGATAGCAACTTCGCCGAAAGGACCATGCGCGAACAGCGTTTGTTCACTCCTGGCGATTAGTTATGCTGTCTTTGGTTAGCATAACGCCGTAAATCCCCCTATCTCCGCGACTAATCCCCCTCATAAGGGGTTAAAATTCTGTTGACAGCAAATCCTGATCCTGCGCACTAACGCGGGCAGCGTGCTGGGGAGAGCTGCGCGATTGCGTGCGGGAAATTACGGAGAAATGGAGTAAACGATGGAAATGTTCTCGAAGAAATGGCTGATCCGTTTTGGTGCATGCGCGGTACTTGCGCTATCGATGACGGTTTCCGCTTTCGCCGCCGCGCACGGCCCGACCTTCCCGCCGGATCCCTGGTGCGGCAAAGTCGCGCATGGCCCGACCTTTCCTCCCGATCCCTGGGATGGTAAAGTAGCGCATGGCCCGACGTTCCCGCCGGATCCTTGGTGTGGCAAAGTAGCTTAAGCAAAACCGCCCGCGATCTCCGGCGAACTAGACGGCCATTCTCCGGAGCGGCATGCAGCAGGCCCTTCAGTATTGCGCTTGGAGCGTTGGCCTATGGCTCAACCTGCTGGTGATCTCCGCCCTGCTGCGCGGAAGCTACCGGCAATACCCTTTCGCTTTTGCCTATGCAGTGGCGTTACTCCTGTCCACGGTAGCCGAGATTGCCGCTTCAGCTTTACCCCCCCAGGTGCAACGCTGGTACTACTGGACCGACGAAATCATCCTGGACATCCTGGTCTTTTGCGTGGTCATCGCATTTATCGATCACGCCGCCGCGGACGCGGAACGCACGCCGGTGCAACGTCGTTGGCTGATCATGGCCGCAGCACTCATATTCGCTGCATCGTTCCTCATCCGTCGAGGTCCGCTCGCTGACTTGAACCGCTGGATGACACTGGTCAGCCGCGACCTGAACATCTGCGCCGTGATTCTGGACCTGATGTTGTGGTCCCTTCTGCTGGCCTCCCGCCGGCCCAATCGCCGCCTGTTGCTGCTTAGCGGCGGACTCGGAATCCAGCTTACGGGCGCCATCCTGGGAGAATCCGTGCGCGGATTGTCCCGGAGCGGCAAGATCCCAGGAACGTTTCTGGAGGTGATCACCGGTTTACTCGCGCTCTACATCTGGTGGCGCGCATTTCGTCCAGCCCCCGTGGCGCGAGCCTCTCGGGCATAAAAAAAGGGCGGGTTCCCGCGCAAGGAAACCCGCCCTAACCTAGGAGAATGCTAAACTTCTGTGCAGGCTGCCGGCCTACTGCTGCGCCGGACGCGATTCGGCCTGCTGCGGCACCGTCGGTTGCGACGCGTCCGACGATGTAGAGTAACTTTCGTCCGCGCTGAACACCTTCACTTCCACGCGGCGGTTCTTGGCGCGCGCGGCGCGGGTGTGTGCCTCGTCCACCGGCTTCTCATCTCCGAGTCCGATCATGTGGATTCGGAAAATGGGAATATCGTGCTTGGCCACCAGGTATTCCACCACCGCATCGGCCCGCTTTTGGCTAAGCACCTCGTTGTACTGGCGCGATCCCGTGCGATCCGTGAAGCCTTCCACGGCGATGAAGTACCGCTTGTTCTTGGAGGCGTTCGCCACCATAGCGTCCAGATCCTCCTTGTCCTTCGCGGTCAGCGTGTACTTGTTGAAAGCGAACGGTATCGTCACATCCGCCACCGGCTTGTAGTCGTCCAGATTCTTGACCACTTCCCGCAAGCTGCTGATCTCCGCCGAATCCTTGGCCGCCAGATCGTTCGCCTGTCCCGCCTTCGTCATGGCGTCGTTGGCGCGATTCTGCGCCGTCATGGCCTGTTCTTTCGCGGCGCTGACGCCGCTGCTGGCCCGTTCGTCTACCTGGTTGATATCGCCCTTAAGGTCAGTTCTGGTCTTGTCGATATCCTGGCCTTGTTTCTGAATCTGCTGGCCGTTCTGATCCACCTTGGCCTGGATCGGTGCTGTGGTGTTCTGCACATACTTCTTGGTGGCGCAACCGCCACTCAGCAACACCGCCGCAAGTATCCCTGCACTAAAAACATTACGCATCGTAGTTACTCCCTGCCCCGGTACCGTTGCAATTTATGCGCCGATGTCGCGCTCTCACTTTGTCAATCACATACGAGTCCCGCTAACGGTGTTTCGCGAACTTTTGTACTGACCGGGCAATCTTTACCGATCCTTACCCGATTAAAAATGTTAATGATCCATCGGGAAAGCCTTTAGGGGTTTCCCGATGCCGGTCGCGGCCACGGGCTCGTGCCGTGATACCTTCTACGGTGATGAAGCGACTTGTCGCGGTCTTTTTCGCCGCCGCCTTTTGCCTGATGGCGCAGGATACGGTCTATCAGCCGGATGAGAGCCAGATCCCCGGTCCCGGCCATCCCACCGCCAGCCCGGACTGGATGGCCGAATTGCACGAGTGGGAGGCGGACCGTGCTGCCCAGCACCAGGCTTGGCTCAGCGATCTTCGCCAGTGGCGCCACGAGCGCCTGATTCGCATGGGCTACGACGATTCCGAATACCGCCGCCCGGAACTGCTGTGGACGCAGCGCAATTTCATCCAGCCGCAAATGATGGCGGAAGAGCGCTGCTTTTACGACCCGGCGGCCGGCCAATACACGGTGACCCGGTACCTGAAAGACCTCGACGACCGCTATGGCGGCATAGACAGCGTGCTGATCTGGCACGTATATCCGAACATAGGCATCGATAATCGAAATCAGTGGGACCTCGCACGCGACATGCCCGGCGGCGTGCCCGCCCTCCGACAGATGGTCGAAGAGTTTCACCGCCGCGGCGTGCGCGTCTTCTTTCCCAGCATGCCGTGGGACACGGGCACCCGCGACGTGGGCCAGCCCTACTGGATCGCAACTGCCCGCCTCATGGCCGAGATCGGCGCGGATGGCGTAAATGGCGATACCTTCGACGGGCTGCCGCGCGCCTACCGGACAGCCTCCGACACGACCGGCCATCCCGTGGCTTTCGAGCCCGAAGGCGCACCGCGCGCCGACGAGGCGTTGATGTGGAACAACCAGAGCTGGGGCTACTGGAAATATCCGTTCGCGCCCATGGTCAGCAAGCTGAGGTGGCTCGAACCTCGCCACATGATCAATGTCTGCGATCGCTGGGCGCGCGACAAAACGGACAATCTGCAGGCCGCCTTCTTCAACGGAGTGGGCTACGAGAGTTGGGAGAATATCTGGGGAATCTGGAACCAGATCACACCGCGGGATGCGGAAGCGCTCCGCCGCGTGGCGCACATCGAGCGCCAGTTCGCGGACCTGCTGGTCGGCCGCGATTGGGAGCCCTACGCGCCCACCTTGCAATATGGCGTCTTCGCGACGCGATTTCCGGGCGAAGGCCGCACCCTCTGGACGCTCGTCAACCGCAACGAATTCGATGTCTCGGGCGAACAGATCGAGGTGCCGCATCACGAAGGCGTGCGCTACTACGATCTGTGGAACGGAGTCGAGTTGCACCTGCGCGCAGCGGACAACCAAGCCGTGCTGAGCTTTCCCATGGAAGCGAAAGGCTTCGGCGCGATCCTGGAAGTCGCACCAAGTGGCGCGCCGCAGAATCTCGAAGCCCTGCTCGCCCAGATGCGGCAATGGGCGCAAGTGCCGCTCAGCAGCCTCTCTCACGAATGGAAGTTCCTGCCCCAAGAAATTGTGGAGATCTCGCCTGCCAAAGCGCCCGCCGGCCCCCCGCCGGGCATGGTGCATGTGCCAGCGGCCGAATTCGATTTCCAGGTCACCGGCATCGAGATTGAAGGATTCAACTGGATCGGAGTGGATGTCCAGTATCCCTGGGAAAACGCGCCGCGGCGCGGCCATCACCACCGGCTCTCGATGAAGTCGTTCTACATCGATCGATATCCGGTGACCAACGCGGAATTCAAGAAGTTCCTGGACGCCTCGCAATATCAACCGAAGGACGGCCATAACTTCCTGAAGGACTGGCGTAACGGAACTTATCCCGATGGCTGGGCGAATAAACCCGTCACCTGGGTGTCACTGGAGGATGCGCGGGCTTATACGGCCTGGGCAGGCAAGCGCCTGCCGCACGAGTGGGAATGGCAATACGCGGCGCAAGGCACCGACGGGCGCCTGTATCCTTGGGGCAACTCGTGGGACGAGCGCGCTGCGCCCAAGCCCTACAAAGGCCGCGATCTGCCCGGCCCCGCGGATGTGGATGCGCATCCCGCCGGAGCAAGCCCCTTCGGAGTGATGGACATGACCGGCAACATCTGGCAGTGGAGCGACGAGTTTGTCGACGAACATACCCGCGCGGCCATCCTGCGCGGCGGAAGTTACTACCAGCCGCAAGGCTCCATGTGGTACTTCCCGCAGGCTTACAGATTAACCGAGCACGGCAAGTACCTGCTGATGGCGCCCTCCAAGGACCGCGCCGGTACACTAGGTTTCCGCTGCGTGATGGACGAGTAACGCGTGGCGCACCAGCCCCTCTCCCCATAATAATCTTAGGGAAGTAAGCCACAAAAGATCGAGAGCCGTCAATACCAACCAGAGCCAGATGCCCCGCAACGCCTTTGTATTTTCCCCGCACCTGCTAATCTGCAAGCGGCCATGCGAATCCGAGCACCCGCCGTCGCGTTCTCGTTGATTCGCGCTGCTTCTGCGCTTTGCCAGGCGCCGCCGCCCAACCTCTCCGGCATCTGGCGGGCAAATCCGGAAAAAGGCAAATATTCCCATAAGCCCTCCGACTATACGGCGTTCAAAATCGAGCGGGACGGCGCGCAGCTCCACATGGCCTTCGGCGGAAACGAAGAAAACCAGACCCTCCACTACCGGATCGGCGCCCACGACAACAAGAACGAAATGCGCGGTGCGCCCACGCTGAGCAACGCTAAGCCGAGTCCACTGGGATGGCAAGGTTCTGGTGACCGACTCCGTTGCCACTTTCGGAGACAAAGATCTACACTTGTACGTCGCTAGGAGTCGAATGCGCTTACTGTCACGTGCTGAACGACTTTCCGAACGACGACAAGCCCGCCAAATAGACCGCGCGCAAAATGCTCAAGATGGTGCACGCCATCAACGATGACAACTTCCCACAGAAGCGACCGGTCACCTGTTGGGCATGCCACCGCGGAAGCAGCAAGCCCGCTTCCCCACCTCAAGAGAGCTCCGGCCAGCAGGATTGACCACCTGCCCCAAATTCCCTACACTGAAAGCGAACGACGCCGTAGGCCGCATCACCTATGTGACCGTCACCGTCAAAAACAGAACCAAAAAACCGCTCGTGGTGCCGCCGTCCGTCCGCCGGCAGGCTGGCCACAAGAACGGCCAAGACCTGGAATTCAGAGTGTCCGGCGGAGTAATCACCATCCTTCCCAAACTTCCGGCCGCGGAAGGGGACTACACGCCCGAGCAACGTCGCATCGTCGATGCCCGGCTCGCCGAAGGCCTGGCCGACATCAAAGCGGGACGCACCTTCGGCCCGTTTGACAGCGCCGATGAGATGATCGCCCATATGAAGGCGCAGCTTCCTAAGAAAACAACCGCCCCTAGAGCCAAGCGCCCTCGATGAAGGTTGACTACTCCGAAAGGGCCGGTAAAACCCTGCAAAGTCTTCCTCCCAGCGTGCGGAAGGCTGTTTTCAAGCAGGTGAAATTCCTGGAGCAGAATCTAAGGCACCCGTCACTCCGCGCCAAGAAGTACGACGAAAGCCAGGACCTCTGACAGGCTCGCGTCAACAAGGATTGGCGCTTTTATTTCCTCATTCGGGATGACATCTATTACATCGTGGGACATCATCCCGCACCCGAACAGCCCGCAAAGGGCCCAAGGAGAGACGATGATCTTGCCTCCTCTCGAAGCCCCCACAGATACGGATGGATAATCGCTGGACACCCCAAAACGCCGTCGTGCTTCAACAGGCCGAACGCGAACCCACGGAAATCCCCGAAGCCATGGCCGAGGCCGACGACATCCTAACCCCGGCGCGCCGCCCGCCAGGAAGAGCGGTGCATCTTCCGGCCTCGGACGCAACCACGGCCTCCCGTTCTGGCCCGGCGGAGATTTCGACACCACCATCTTGATTCCGGAATGCCCGCATTGACATATACTGTCTGGTGCGGAGGCCTGACATGCAGAAGCGGAAAAAGATCCTGATCGGGTTGTTTTGCGGCGCGCTGGTGTGGCTGGCGGGGTGCGGCGGTTCCCCGCACGCCTCGACCGAGAAGTATTACCTGGTGGCCACCAACATCAAGATCCCCTATTGGCAGAACGCCAATACGGGGCTGATGCGGGCGGCCGGACAAATGGGAGTGAAGGCCGAAATGGTGGGGCCGGAGACGTTCGATCCCAAGGCGGAGCACGAATTCTTCCAGCAGGTGCTGGCCCAGAAGATCAAGCCCTCGGGCATCATGGTTTCAGTGGCGGATCCCGCGGTAATCGGGCCGGATATCGATGCGGCGGTGGGCCAGGGCATTCCGGTGGTCACCATCGATTCGGACGCGCCCGCCAGTAAGCGCCTGACCTTCATTGGAACCGATAACTACAAAGCCGGCTTGATGGGCGCGGAGCTGGCGGTGAAGCAGTTGCAGGGCAAGGGCAACGTGGTGCTGTTCACCATGCCCGAGCAGGCTAATCTGAAGGACCGCCTGCACGGCTATCACGACGGCTTCGAAACCCACTTCGGAATCAAGATCGTCGAAACCATCGATGTCAAGGGCGACCCGCGCATCGCCTTCGACCATACGCAGGAATTGGTGGACAAGAAGATAATCGATAAGATCGATGGCTTCATCTGCCTGGAGGCCATCGCCTGTCCGGAAGTGGCCGATGTGCTCGATCGCAATAAGATCGGCGCGAAGGTGATCGTGGCCATGGACGCCGACCCGCGCACGCTGGATGGGATCAAGAAGGGCCGTATCGCCGGCACCATCGCCCAAAAGCCTTTCACCATGGGCTTCGTGGGAGTGCCGGCGCTGGACACCATGCACCACTATCCGCCGAATCCGCTGGATAAGCCGTGGGCCCAGGACCCTCAATCGCCCGTGGCCACATTCATCGGCACCGGCGAGATGCTGGTGGACAAGAGCAACGTGGACTCGTTCATCAGCGAGACCTCGCAGAAAAGCCAATAAAAAACGTAGCCGCAGATGCACGCAGATGCACGCCGATAAGAATAAAGCTTCTCCTGGCGGCGCTTTTATCTGTGTGCATCTGTGTCCATCTGTGGCTAAATTCTTAGCGTTTTTGCGAGGTCTGCCGCGCTGACCCGTAACCCCACGTAGAAAGCCCCGAAGAGTGCATAGACGGCGCTGACCTTGTCGAAGCGCATTTCGTAGATCAGCTTCTTGAACACCAGCGGGTCGTCCGCAAACAGGTCCACGCCCCACTCCCAATCGTCGAAGCCAATGGAGCCGGTGATGATTTGCTTCACCTCGCCGGCATAGCGGCGGCCCACCATGCCGTGGTCGTGCATCAGCCGCTGGCGCTCCGCCATGGGCACCTGATACCAGTTCACGGATTCGCCGCGGCGGCGGTCCATGGGATAGAAGCAGACGTATTTGGCGTCGGGAATAGGCGGCCACAACCGCTGCGCCATCGCCTGCCGCTGGCGTATCATTTGCGTCTCGATCTCCTGATTCCATTCCGCGGAATGCGGCTCGATGCCCCGCTCGGCGAGGCTCGTATACAGCTTCAACGTAGTGTCGTACAGGCCCAGTTCGATCATCGAAAGGTAGGACCCGGTGGGTTCCAGGAAATCCGCCAGCCGCAGCCGGGCCAGCGCGATCTCGGCTTGGTTCAGTTCCTCGAAGCTGCGGCGGAAGTGCACGAACATGAGGTCGCCCTTGTGGCCGATGAGCGAATAGACCGCGCTAGGCGCCTCGGCGGCCCGCTCCCAAGCCCCCAACGCGCCGGCGGCTTCCGCAAGAATCGCCTCCCGCTCGCCCGGCGGCAGGGCTTTCCAGGCAAGCCAGCGGAATCGCATCATCTGGTGCAAAACGCTAGCGCCTTCGAGGGTCAGGGGGACGGCGGGCAGAGGGGGCATGGCTCTCTTATTTTGGCACGGCACAGTTTCCCGCTGGCTGCCGCGTGTCGCACAACAGGCTTGTTGCGCAACAATGGCGTTGCATAACGAGACGCTGATGGGGCAGGCGCTTTCGCCTGCCAACCCGTTTCTACCCCCTGCTAAACCTTTCCCCCACCCCTGCCGATAAACAGCATAGAGCCAATGCCAACGATTCTCGCGATCGTGCCGGACACCCATAGCCAGGAGGTCATCCGGGCTCTGAGTGCGCCGGGCTGCGAAGTGCTCTCGGCCGCCGGTCCAGACGAAGCCTGGGATCTGCTGCACCGCTCGCATCCGGACATCATCTTCCTGGATGCCGCCTTGGCGAACGAAGGGAACCTGCTGGAACGGATCCTGGAGCGGGATCCCGGGGCGCAGGTGCTCCTGCTCACCGACGACTCCTCAGCCGGCGCCGCCCTGGAAGGCATCCGCCGCGGAGCGTGCGACTGCTTGCGCAAACCTCTCGCAACAGCCACCCTCGCCGCGCACATTCAGAGTCTGCTAGACGAAGCACGCCGGCGCCGCGACACGCTGGATCTCGACGAAAAGCTGCTCGATACCTACCGCTATCACGGCATGGTCGGCCGCAGTCCGCAGATGTTGGAGACTTTTGCCCGCATCCGCCGGGTGGCCCCGCATTACCGCATTGCGCTGATCAGCGGCGCGACCGGCACCGGCAAAGAACTGGTCGCACAGGCGCTGCACGCGCTGAGCCCGGTAGCCCATCGGCGCTTCGTCGTCTGCAACTGCTCGGCCATTGTCGAGACGCTCTTTGAAAGTGAACTCTTCGGCCACGTAAAAGGGGCGTTTACCGGCGCCACGCAGGATCGGGTCGGCCTGTTCGAATACGCGCAGGGCGGCACAGTCTTCCTCGACGAGATCTCCGATATGCCGCTCGCGACCCAGAGCAAGCTGCTGCGCGTCGTGCAAAATCAGGAACTGCAGCGGGTAGGCTCCTCGGAGGCGCGCAAAGTCGATGTGCGCGTCATCGCGGCCACCAACCGGGACATGCCGTCGCTGATCGCCGGCAACCTGTTCCGCCAGGACCTCTATTACCGGCTCTCCATGGTGGAACTGAAGCTGCCCGCGCTGGCTGACCGCAAAGAGGATTTGCCGCTGCTGCAGCGCCATTTCGTCCAGAAATTCGCCAGCGGCTACGGCAAGCCCATTCACGGCATTTCCCGCAGGGCGCAGGCGCTTCTCGCGCGCCACGGCTGGCCGGGCAATGTGCGCGAACTGGAGAACGTGCTGGGCCACGCCTGCATGATGACCGAATCGGAATTCGTCGATGTGCGCGATCTGCCCGAATCGCTTCGCCACGGAATTAGCGGCGCCGCCGCCACCGCAGCCGAACCCGAGCTCGTGCCGCTGGCCGAATTGGAACGCCGCTACACGCAGCACGTGCTCGAGCGCCTCGGTGGAAACAAGCTGCAAGCGGCCCAGATCCTGGGGATCAGCCGGGCAACCCTATACCGCATCCTGCGGGATGCCACCCCCGCGCAAGGCAAGGCCCTCGTCGATCTTCTGGGCCGCCCGTCCGCGCCGCCCCGGCTCCGGATTCAATAAGTAAGTTGGTGGGGCAGGCGCTTTCGCCTGCCAGATTCAATAAGGTGGGGCAGGCGCTTTCGCCTGCCAACCCTTTTCGTTTATCGCCGCGTCAAATTTTCAAACAAAAACAGCCCGCTCTTGCCCGCCACCACGAAGTCCAGATCCCCATCCCCATCCAGATCCGCCACCGGGATCTGCATGCCGCCCCCCGTGCGCGTGCTGTAATCCACCACGTGCTTGACCCATTCGATCCGCTTGCCGCCATCCAGGCGCATGAACTCGTACCAGTAGATGCCCAGCGGCTCCCGCTCGCCGGGATCGTGGCCGTTGTGCGCCATGTAGCGCTTGCCGGTGAGCAGATCCATCTGCCCGTCGCCGTTCAAATCCACCAGCGTCATCGCATGCGCCTGCGACCAGCTTTCGTCGATGACGTGCTTGGTCCACCCGCCGTCGGCGCCCTGCTCCAGCCAGAAGATGCCGTAATTGTGCGCCATCGAGGTCACAATGTCGTTGCGCCCGTCGCCGTTGACGTCGTAGACGTAGATGAACCCCGTGTCGCCGAGGTCGAAATCCGGATGCCATTTCCACACGCCGTTGCGCGGGTCCGGCGGCGCTTCGAACCAGCCCTTGGGGGTCAGAATGTCGTTGCGCCCGTCGCCGTTCACGTCCCCGACGCCTATGCCGTGGCCCCAACTCTTCGGGCTCACCACATGCTTGACGAACTGGCCGTTTCTGGCTTCATACCAGGTCAGCGGCATATTCTCGTCGCCGAATTCCGGGAGCAACTCCTGCGCCTTGCCATCGTTGTCCAGATCCACCAGGAAGGCGAATTCCACCGGCGAGGCGGTCTCGATCATGTGCTCCTTCCACTCGCCACCGCCGCGGCCCGGGTTCTCGCTCCAGAAGAGCCTGTGCGCGAACCACGAACAGCTCACGATATCGACATGCCCGTCCCCGTTCACATCCAGCGGCAGATCGCTGAAGTTGTCGATGTAGTTGTTGGTGTAGGGCAGCGAGCGGAACTTGTGCTTGATCCAGCGAGGGCCTTCGTACCAGTTCTCGCCGGAGACAATGTCCGGCTTGCCGTCGCCGTTGATATCGGCGATGGCGCAGCTTTCGTTGGCGCCCAGGTCGAGCGTGTGTTTCTCAAAAGGGATGTCGCTGGGACGGCTGGCCGTCCATGCCGCGGCGCCGGCCAGGCACAGGCACAAGAACACGATGGTCCGCATCATGCGGAAGATTGTACCGCCGCGGAGTATGCTGAAACTGATGAAACACTTTCTTGGGCTCCTATTCCTCGCGGTGGTTTGCCTTGCTCAGGATGCCACCGGCCCCTGGCCGAAGGCTGACCTGATGGACCCTCCCGCGCTGGTTCAGGCCATCCAATCCGCCAAGCCTCCCGTCGTTTTATGCGTCGCGTTTTCGGTGCTCTATCGAAACAGGCACATCGTCCACGCCCTGGAAGCCGGGCCAGGTTCGAAACCTGAAGGCATCGCCCTGCTCAAGAAGGCCGTCGCGGACCTTCCGAAAGACGCCGACATCGTCATCTATTGTGGCTGCTGCCCGATGGTGAAGTGCCCCAACATCCGGCCCGCGTACAGCGTCCTCAAGGAAATGGGCTTCCAGCATGTGCGCGTGCTGAACATCCCCACCAACATGCACGACGATTGGTACAGCAAGGACTACCCGTCGGAGGCGGGCAGCGCCGCAACCGCCCTTCACTAAGAACTGTCGAAAAGCGTTAGATTGGTCTGCAAACGCAGATCGGCAACTTGCAGGCTAGGTGGGGCAGGCGGTTTCGCCTGCCAGACATTTTTTCAACAAGTTCCTAATCTAACGGTCGTGGCGCGGACGGCACTTCCAGTAATAATAGTGATCCCCCGCGCCCTCCCGCATCCGCCGCAGCACTAACTCGACTTCCATGCCGATCTCCACCGCCGCCGGGTCCACGTCCGTCATCTGGCACAGGAAACGGCCGCCTTCCGCCAAATCCACCACGGCCATCACGGTGGGCTGCACCGGCGCCTCGTATAGGAAGTCCTTCGTAAATGTGAACAGGCGGCCGCGCCGCGCGAGACGCTTCTCGATCAGGCCCGCGTGATTGTGGCACGATCCGCAGACTTTCGTGATGGGGAACTGCACAGTACCGCACTGCGGGCATAACGATCCGTGCAGGCGCACATTCTGCGATTCCTCGCGCCGCAGAAACACGTTGGAAATCTCCGGACCGTGGCTCGACCCGCGCCCATGCTCGCGCAGCTTACGATAGATCTGATAGCTGGGACACTCCATGCCAGGCCCATCCGGCGTAAGCCGCCCACTACCGCCGAGCGCGCGGAAAAGGAAGCCCTCCGCGCCATCGCCGTAAGCGATCGCCAGAACAAGATCGCCGGGCTGGGCGCGATCCAGCGCCTGCGCCAGCAGGAACAGAGGCATGGCCGCGCCGGTCACGCCAACATCGCCGGCACGCACGTCTTCCACGCGCGCCGCCGGGATTCCCAGCGCCTTCGCTGCGGCCAGGTGCGCCCGGCCATCGCTCGACACCAGCGCCGCTCGCGCGATCTGGTCGCCTTTCACTCCGGCCTTTTCGAACAACGCGCGCCCGGCGGCCACCACGCTTTCGGAATAGCCGCGCGTCAGCGAGTACTTCGAAGCGAACGAGTGCACGTGCCGGTCCACATCCCGCCGCCATTCGTCCGGAAAATCGTCGGAGCGGGAGACTGACGCCACCAACTCAGCAACCAAGCCTTCGCGGCCCACCGACACGGCCGCGGCGGCATCGCCGAAAAGCATCTCCTCGGCCGATTCCGGCGCTCCGTTGCGGCAATCTGAGGCCGCCACCAAGGCCGTCGCGACACTGCCCGCGGCCACCGCGTCGAGCGCCGCCCGCAGTGCGGTGGCCCCGCTGCGCAGCGATGCGCCGAAATCCGCCGTGGCGGTCTGCGCGGGTAAATCGCAAGCGACCGCAATGAGGCTGGCCGCCGAGCGCTGCCAATAAGGCGCGGTAGTCGAGGCGAAAGACAGCGCCTCCACCGCGCCGGACTCCGCCAGCGGCCAGGCCGCCGCATGTGCCATGGTCAACGCATCTTCATCGAAGCCCATAACAGCCTTGCAGCCTGGCATGGCCGCCGCGCCCCATGCGGCAGCAATAGTCTCGCGGCGCATGCGGTGCCGCGGAATGTATAGTGAATAGCCCGTGATCCCGATCATCGATTACCTCTAGCGGTGGTACAAGTCCGGGCAGGCTGAATGCCTGCCCCACCATTCTCGCAAGCTGTCGATTCGCGGTGGTGGGGCAGGCGCTTCCGCCTGCCAATGCCTCCCTGGGCTTCAGCCCAAGGTTTGCGCGCCACATCAAACCCCCAAAACCTCGCCCGTGTGCTCCCCCAATCGAGGCGGCGCGCCGCCCAGACTTCCCGGCGTATCGCTGAGCCTGGGCGCAACCACCGAGTCGCCGCGCGCCAAGCCGAAATGCGCCGCCACCTCCGCCACATTCTTCACCGGCGTTACGCAGCAATCCGCCGGCCGCAGCCGCTCGAACCACTCCTCCGCGGTGCGCGTGCGGAAGATGCGCGCCAGCTCCGCAATGATTTCCTCGCGCCGTGGACCTTCGGCAAATTGGTCCGCGATGAACTGCACGCATCCCAGCGCACAGCACAACGCCTGCCAGAACTTCGGTTCCAAAGCGCCGACCGCGATCGACCGGCCGCCGGCCGTCTCATAGACGTGATAACAAGCATAGTGGCCGGTCAGCACGCCGCCGCCGCGCGCAGGCAGTTCACCACTCGCCGCATGCAAACCCAAAGCGACGGGCAGCATCCAAGCCACGCCATCCACCATCGAAACATCCACCGCCTGGCCCCGCCCTGTCTTAGCGCGCGCCGCCAGGGCCAGCAGCACGCCGGTCACTGCCTGCAAGGCGCCACCGGCCAGGTCCGCGATCTGGACCCCCGGAATCACCGGCGGCCCGCCCTGCGCACCAATCAACTCCAGTCCTCCGCCGAACGCCAGATAATTAATGTCGTGCCCCGCCATCGCTGCCCACGGCCCATCCTGGCCATAGCCGGTGATCGACACGTAAATCAGCCGCTCGTTGCGCGCGCGCAGCGTGTCATAACCCAGGCCCAGACGCTCCATGGTGCCCGGCCGGAAGCTCTCCACCAGCACATCCGCGGTTTCCGCCAGCCGCAGCAGAGCCTCGCGCCCGCTGCCGCTCTTCAAATCCAGCGCGACGCTCTTCTTCCCGCGATTCACCATGCGGAACACAGCGCCCTCGCCCTCCAGATACGGCGGCAGCCAGCGGCCGTAATCGCCGCGCTCCGGCTCTTCGATCTTGATCACCTCCGCACCGAAGTTGGCAAGCTGCATGGTGGCCGCCGCGCCCGGCAGCAATCGCGTCAAATCCAGCACCACGAGACCATCGAGCGGTCTCATTTTTTTTTCTTCACCAGCAGCTTGTCCGTGTAAACAATCACGGGCTCGCCGTTCTGGTTCAGCACCTGCGTCTCGAAAGTCACCACCCCACGCTCCGCATCTTTCTCCTTCAGCTCGATCACCCGCTTGCTGACATGCACGGTATCCCCGATAAACACCGGGGCGGTGAACCGCAGCTTGTCCATGCCGTAGAACGCCAGCACCGTGTCGTTGATCAGGTTCATCTGCGTCATCAGGCCGGTGGAGATGCTGAACACCAGCGCCCCGTGCGCGATGCGCCGCCCGAACGGGGACTTCCGCGCGAATTCTTCGTTCGTGTGCAGCTCCACGAAATCGCCGGAAAGCCCCGCGAAATTCACGATATCCGCTTCCGTCACCGTGCGCCCGCGCGATTCAAACACGCTGCCCGCGGTGAAGTCTTCATAGTAATGGCTCATACTCGCTCCTGAAATGTTAGCCGAGGAAAATGATACCAAAGAGCGGCGCGTATGTAACCCGCGGCGGCGCGCATCCGTAGGGAAGAGCATGCGACCCGTGTTCCTGCTCGTGCTGGGATCCATTTCGGCTTTGGCGCAACCCTTTACCGCGGGGATCAAGGCAGGCGTGCCTTTAACCGATTTCGTCAACTCCGTCGAAAGCGGTCCGTCCAACTACACATCGTCAACGCAGCGTTACATCGTCGGCGGAACGGCGGAGCTGAAGCTGCCGTTGAGCCTCTCCATCGAGTTCGACGCGCTATACCGGCGCCTCGAATACAACGGTTCCGGCAATCTGGTGGATGTCTTCACCACCAGTAAGACTACTGCCGGCAACTGGGAGTTTCCGCTGCTGCTGAAATACCGGTTCCATTTTCCGGTCGTGCGGCCCTACGTGGATGCGGGCGTCGCGTGGGATACGCTGACCGGTTTGAAGCAGACGGTCGCCGCAACCATCCCTGTAGGGAGCGGCATGACCACTATCACCGGCACGCCCACGGAACTGCAGCACTCCACCACCGCCGGATTCGTCCTGGGCGGCGGCATCGACATTCACGCCATCATTCTGCACATTTCGCCTGAGCTGCGCTTCACGCGATGGAGCTCCGCACAGTTCAGCGCGCTCAACGGAGCGTTCCACTCCAATCAGAACCAGGCCGAGCTGCTAGTAGGCTTCACATTCTGAATTTGTATTACTATCCATGAATCTGTTTGCGGGCCGCCGCAATGTGGGGCAAGACCCCTGGTCTGCGCGGGTCCCCCCGGACCCGCTCCTGACTCACCGAATCGCAGCATTCCTCTTGGTGGCGCAGGCGGTTCCGCCTGTGACCCGCGTCTATTTTCGCGCCTGCCCCGCCATGCTATTCTCATTTTTCCATGTCCCGCCAACCCATGGCCGCCCGCCTGTACTTCGTGCGGGGACGCGTGCAAGGCGTCGGCTTCCGCGACTACGCGCAGCGCATGGCTAGTATGCTAGGCTTGACTGGCTACGTGCGAAACCTGGACGATGGCCGCGTCGAAGTGTACGCCACCGGAACGCCCGACAAGCTCTCGGAATTATCCGGCTTGCTGCGCCGCGGCCCGCGCTGGTCCGACGTGCACGGTGTCGAGGAGCGGGAAGCCGCCTGCGCGCACCACTCTGATTTTCAAATCCAGGTCTGATGGATAACCTGAAGAGCAGCCGCACGTCTATCCTATTTGAGATCGCATCTTTATCTACTTTTCTATCTATTTTTCAGTTAGATACATTACTTTGGGGCATTTGGCGTCGGGTTTGGTGCCCGCATCTGGGTTGCGTCAAGATCGCATCTTCACGTCTACCCGAACGTCTACCCAACTAATTTTGGGTAGCTGTACAATCAGAACTATGCTAAAAACGGGCCGCCGCGAAGGCCGCAAGCCTTATGGCGAAAGATCCGGCGAGGAGAACCCACTTCGGGGGATGCAGGAACTTCGGGCATCCGGCATCGGGTTTGATCGAATCGCCGCCACCCTGAACGCTCAAGGCGTGCCGAACCGGACGGCCGGAAAGCGTTGGCATGGCTTCGCTGTCAATCAGATCCTCAAACGGGCCGTCAACGTCGAGCCCAATCGCACGCTAACGCTGGCGGCGTAGGCCCTTCTGTCTGCCGTACGCAAAGAAGTGCGCAGCCGGGTGAAGGTGCGGCTGCCGTTCGCGACTGGCGGCGAGCTCGGCGGCTTGGTGGAGTCGTTGTTGCGAGATTGGCTGGCGGAAGACAAAGGACGGGAGCCACGAGGTGTTTTAGGAAAAACCAATGAGAAACCTACTTCATGCTGATCCACTTGATCTGTCAATCTTGGACGTTCTCGTCAGTGCCGTGAGCACGGACATACCACCTGAGAGCCTGTATCACTATACGGACTTCCACGGCTTCAAGGGAATACTCGAGTCACATTCACTAAGGGCAACATTCAGCCGAACTCTTAACGATAGTACTGAACAGCGGCACGGCGAGACTTTAGTGTGCCGGGTGTTGCAAGAGATGGCGGATCATGCCCTTCGTGACAAGATAGCAGCGGGAATGAAGGACAGGCCGGATCGTTACCACTCCTTTGTTACCTGCTTTTGTACTGACCCCAACCTTCTAAGCATGTGGCGTGCTTATGCATATCGGGGCGGCGGGTACTGCTTAGGATTCGATTCGTCAGAATTACGCAACTTGGTCAACGAGCAGACCGTCAAGCGCAAGCGGCAACCGTTTAATTGGCTGTTTCAGATTGTTTATGGAGAGCCAGAAACTAGGTTGAGAGATAGCCTTCGAGAACTTGCAGGGCGGATCGAGCAAGACCCCACACGGTCACTCGCCTTCGCTGTAGCCCGCATATTAGCTGGCAAGATCAAACATGAGTCCTTCAAAGAAGAGCACGAGTGGCGAATTATTCTGCATGATCCTTCGGTTGAAGAAATGCAGTTTAGAGAAGGGCACAACAATATCATTCCATACGTTGATCTGCGACGGCAACCTGCGGGGGCCGTACAATTATTGCCGCTGCGAAAGGTCGTGTGCGGCCCAACGCTGCGAAATGACGACGAATCTGTTAAGATTGTCAATTGGATGCTGGCGAAGCATGGTTACAACGGGGTTGCAATAGAACGTTGCGAGATACCGTATAGGCCGTGACGTTATTTGTTCTTGGATTGTCCTTCGACGTTAGGTAATGGCCGCAGCCCCAACGCATCACGGACTTCCTTGTATAGCTTCTGTGCGGTGCCTGATTCGTCTTTGGCCCGCTTCTCGTCCGCATCATACATTTGTTTTTCTTGTGCAGACCAGGGATGTCCCGGCAAAAAATCGAGGACCTGCTTCCAGAGCCGCTGGTCGATTTCGCTTGCATGTTTGGCAAGCTCTACACAAGTCTCAAACTTCTCAAAGATCTCTGCATCCCTCTCAGTGTGTACTTGCAGTCGAGCATCACGAATGTATGTCAGAACATCACCCTCGGTTGCAGCCGGGTCCATTGCAGCAGTAAGAGTGCGCCTTATGTCCGAAGACAGGTAATGCCGCTGGTACAATCGATAACTACCGAAACAACCAAAACCGATGACGGCAATCAACAGGAATAAGATTGCGATCTTTAATGTCCTGCGCATAAACCGCTTTCTCCTATTCACGTTCCAACATCGGCAACCCAGTCGTGTTGTTTTCGTTTGCGACCATATGCGCACCGCTCACTGTAAACGGCCCAGTTGGAATTGTTGCAACCACTACTTGACGTGGTGACTGGACCAATCGTTCAGAATCAAGCTGCACGCTTTCTTCATGCCCTTTCTGATACTAGGAGCTTTCTCATTGCTTACGATGATGTCGCCAGATCTATTGGCGATTTGAAAGTAGTCGCTTCCGAAGCCCACTTTGATGTCATTGAGAAGTACGGTGTAGTCGGCGTTCTGTTGGTTGATCGTCAGCCGTACTCCTGGGCAATCCCGACCCAAATCTTTGCCCATCTCCATCGATTGGTCTCTGCGTGAGTGCCATCCATTGTCGTGTGTTCCGGCGTCCATGAAGACTCGTGGCTTGTCGGTTGACTCCTGTGAAACGGTGGGCGCAGCCTGGGCAAACAGGCCGACCACGGAAAAACAACCGATCAGGACGGCGGCGACGGCTTTCGATGTTGCGCTCTTGTTCGTCATATTGAACTGCCATCATTATCGTACCCGTGAATCCGAAACTCAAGGCCCTGCCGTCGATGATGACCAGCAATATCCCAGAAGTCCGTTCGGCGGCGGTGTCGAGTCGGTCTGAGCCGGCCTACGTGCGGTTCATGCTCTGAGCAGGTTGCGGCAGTATAGCAGGCGCTGGAACAACCGGATCGGCCACCCAATTCCCGAACCTTCAACAGTTTGGCGCTGTCCGTCGCCGGAGCACTGAGGGTCCATCGTGAGCGGAGCCGCCACTGAACTTCGGCATTTTGTCGAAGCAACAGCAAAACTCGACCTTGTGACTCCGGCAGAGAGCGTTTTACACCGACCGGGCCAGTGGTTTTGGACGGGTAAAGGACGGCAGGAATTTCGGAAGGGTACGGGGCTTTCGAGATTGCGTCAATGGAGTCCCGCTCGGAATCCTGGCGAAAATAGTTTTTCGCTCCTTTGAACACCGTGTATAAGTCTTGTTTCCGGTCTTCTTCGCCGACAGCACCTTCATCAATTCCTGATAGGCGGCATCCTGGTCGTGAACTTCCTGCAACCGCTCGATGACGTACTCGAACGCCCCTTTACAGCGATCAAAGATGTCAACACATTCGTCATCGGATTTGTTATGCAGTCCGTTACTCGCAAGGTCGTGAAGCTTGGCGATTGGGTTGTGCCCACCACGCCGGATCGTCTTGGGCAACATTTCGGCTGGGTAACGGTGGCATTACAGCGCCGGTAGCCTAAGGGGGCTGGTTTCGTGTTTCTGAGCCAGATTTGGGTGCCGGTGACGATCCTAAGCGGATCGATCACGGGCGGCGGCTGGCGGGACTGTCAATGTGCCGGTGTTGGCGGACACCCGATGGACACGCCGGGTGAAGTGATGTATGATCCAGCAAACGGCTAAAGAAAAGACCGCGATCATCGTGCTGCCAAAAGAGTGGGCGAACACGGCGGCTGTTCTTATCAATGAGGGCAGGCCATCGCAATCGACCGGCGATGTCCACATGTTCATCGCCCCTTTTGACGAGATGGACGATAAGGGAGTGTGGCTCAAGGAAATTGTTTCGCATCAGCTTACGAAGGATCGTTCCCTAGTAACAATGACGGTCATGATTCCCTGGTCCGTTATTTTGGCCCTAGCGATTGTGGACGAGGATCACGGGAAACTTCCGCTTGGATTCACCGCACCGGACCAAGCGCCCACACCGTGAGGAGTATTTCTACCGGCGCAAGCTCCGTTTCGTCGTCGAAAGCGTGAAGCGTCCATTCACGGCTGCGGAACTGGCGGCTCGGTAGCGTCGTCCCGAATTTCTTTGGATTCGGCCCGGATCACGCCAACCGGCGAAGCACGACACCAGCCGGCTCGTTGCGTTCATTCTCAGGCTGATTGCTGGCGTCTGGCGGCTCGTGGTGGCGTTCGGTTGGATCGGGCAGGGTCTCGCAGCATGGCGACTCCGGGCGGCTGGCGTGACCCTGGCCGGTTCGGTGAGCGTCTGGGTTGAGGGGTCCCTCGTTCGTGCTAGAATGGCGGCTCGTTGAAAAAGCAGATAGAACTTGTCTACCGGAAGCGTCTACCCGGCTACTTCCGCAATGCCATTTTACAAAAACCAAAGCAGTTGCAACCAGGATAAACTCCGATGGATAACCTGAAAGCGCTGATCCGCGAGGTGCCCGACTTCCCCAAGCCCGGCATTCTCTTCTACGACATCACCACGCTGCTGAAAAACAAGGACGGGCTGCGCGGCGTGATCGACGCCCTCTGCGACCACTATCGCGATGCCCAGGTGGATGCGGTGCTCGGCGTGGAAGCCCGCGGCTTTATCTTCGCGCCGGCGCTGGCCTATGCGCTGGGCGCCGGCTTCGTCCCCGTGCGCAAGCCGAAGAAGCTGCCGTCGGAAACGTTGCGCGTAAGCTACGACCTGGAATACGGCACCGACAGCCTGGAGATGCACAAGGACGCCATCCGCGCCGGCAACCGCGTGCTGATTGTGGATGATCTGCTGGCCACCGGAGGCACTGCCGCCGCCGTTGCGCGCCTGGTGGAACAGGCCGGCGGCGAAGTTGCCGGGCTGGGCTTCGCCATCGAGCTCACGTTTCTGAACGGTCGCGGCAAACTGGCGGGCTACGACGTCTTCTCCCTTCTCCAGTACGACAAATGAGCGTTCTTTTGACCCGCGTGGCGCAAGCTTCAGCTTGCCGCGGCGAGCTTCAGCTCGCCGAGTCTAGCCCGTGGGCTGAAGCTCACCGCTGCACGCCAAAGCGCCCCCCACACAAATGAGCCAAACCCGCCAGGCCCGCCTGCGCGCCCTCGCCAAGATCAACCTGGATCTACGCGTGCTGCATGCGCGCTCCGACGGCTATCACGAAATCCGCACCATCTTCCAGACCATCTCCCTGGCCGACATCATCGATGTGGAATTTACTCCCGCGCGCCGCACCACCATTTACCTTGAGAGCGATCTGAAAATCCCGGATAACCTGATCGTGAAAGCGGCCGAACTGGCATTGCAGGCGATGCGGCTCGCCGCCACCGTCCGATTCCGCCTGCGCAAGCGCATCCCTATGGGCGCGGGCCTGGGCGGCGGATCCACGGATGCAGCCGCCGTTCTGTTAGCGCTCCCGGCGCTCGCCGGCCGCCGGCTCGAGCTGCCCCGCCTTATGGATCTCGCGGCTGCACTGGGTAGTGACGTGCCGTTCTTCCTGTTGGGCGGCGCAGCCGTCGCTGTGGGCCGCGGAACGGAGCTGTATCCCCTGCCCGACTCGCCGCCGCGCCGCGGCCTCCTGATCGCCCCTCCGCTGCACGTCTCCACCGCCGAGGCCTATCGCGCCCTGACTGCCCGTTTGACAACCGAATCGCAACAAAATAAAATAGTTAGTTTCCAGTCGCGGGCCTGGGGCGAGCTTGCGGGCGAAGCCGGCATAAATAACGTTAACGATTTTGAAACCGTAGTGTTCCAGCAGTTCCCGCGCCTGGCTTCCTTGAAACAACGGCTCGTGAAACTGGGTGCGAATCCGGCCCTGATGACCGGCAGTGGTTCGGCGATTTTCGGTTTGTTTCGTACGCCGGAGCAGATCAATCGTGCTACAAATTCATTCGTGGGAGAACGTGTCTTTCCGATTTCGCTGGTTAGCCGGGCGCGCTACCGGAGCCTCTGGTGGCGTCTGCTGCGGCCGCATATTGAAGATAAGCTATGGCCGCCCCTAAGCCGATGCGCGCAATGACACTCGATCGATTAAGAATCTTCAGCGGGAACGCCAACCCCGACCTGGCATCCGAGATCTGCCAATCGCTGGATATGGATCTCGGCAAGTTGATGATCGAGGAATTTTCCGACGGCGAAGTGTACATGCAATTCGGTGAGAACGTGCGCGGCGCCGATGTGTTCCTGATCCAGCCTACTTGCACGCCGGTCGACCATCACCTGATGGAGCTGCTGTTTATGATCGACGCCGCCAAGCGCTCCTCGGCGGACCGCATCACCGCAGTGTTACCCTATTATGGATACGCCCGGCAGGATCGCAAGGACAAACCGCGCGTTCCCATCTCGGCGAAATTGGTAGCGTCGCTGCTGGAGCGCGCCGGCGCGGACCGCATCATGGCGTTGGATCTGCACGCCGCCCAGATTCAAGGTTTTTTCGATGTTCCGGTGGACCACTTGTTCGCGGCGCCCGTGATGATCGATTATTTCAAGCCGCTCAACATTCCGGATTTGGCCGTGATTTCGCCGGATCCGGGCGGCGTGGAGCGCGCCCGCGCCTTCGCTAAAAGGCTGAACGCGCCTCTGGCGATTATCGATAAGCGCCGCGAAAAACCGAACGTGGCGGAAGTGATGAACGTAGTCGGCGAAGTGGAAGGCCGGAATTGTTTAATGGTGGACGATCTGATCGATACGGCGGGAACGCTGGTGAAAGGCGCCGAGGCGCTGTTGGAACAGGGCGCCAAGAGCGTGAGCGCCTGCGCCACGCACGCCGTGCTCTCCGGACCGGCGCTGGAGCGCATCGAAGAATCGCCGTTGAAGGAAGTGGTGTTTACGAATTCGATTCCGCTGTCGGAAGCAGCCCGGCAGTCGAGCAAGATCAAGTCTCTCTCGGTGGCGCCCCTGCTGGCCAGGGCCATTCAGTCCATCCACGAAGAGACGTCGGTGAGCATTCTGTTTGTGTAGTGAAAAATTAAGGGCAACGCAACCCACGTAAAGCTGAGCCGCGTAAAGCAGAGCCGCGACCCTCAGGGAGCGGTTTACAGCCGAACGGACTTGCGACCCCACAGGAGAACTTGAGTGAGAAAAGAGATAACCGTCGTCGCGCAGCCGCGTACGCTGCGCGGCAAGAATGAAGCCCGCCGCACCCGCCGCAGGGGCTTGATCCCCGCCGTTGTCTATGGGGCCTACAAAGATCCCGTGCCCGTCGAAGTCAGCCCGCGCGAGATCATGCAGATCGTGCACAGCAGCAGCGGCTACAACACGATCTTCAACCTGGATATCGCCGGCGGAGAAAACACGCCAGTCATGGTGGTGGACCATCAGAACGATCCGGTCCGCGGCAATCTGCTGCACGCCGATCTGAAGCGCATCGATTTGACCAAGCGCATCCGCGTCTCCGTCCCCGTCGTTACGCGTGGCGAAGCGAAGGGCGTCAAGACGCAGGGCGGATTGCTCGAAGTCATCACCCGCGCGGCCGAAATCGAATGCCTGCCCGACGAGATCCCCGAGCACTTCGAGGTGGATGTCACCGAGTTGCTGATCGGCCAAAGCAAGCGCGCCAGCGACCTGCAGTTGAGCGGCTCGATGAAGCTCATCAGCTCGCCGGAAACGGTGATCGCCCACATGGTGGCTATGCGCGCCGAAGAAGTGGCGCCGGCCGCCGCCGAGGCCGTGCCTGCCGCCGCCGAAGCAACCCCGGCCGCCGCCGAACCGGAAGTCATCAAGAAGGGCAAGAAGGAAGAACCGGCCGAAGAGGCCAAGCCCAAGAAGAAGTAGCGCGCCATGTTCCTGGTGGCCGGCCTGGGGAACCCGGGTGAAGAGTACGCCCACACGCCGCATAATCTGGGTTTCATGGTGGTGGACCGGCTCGCGGAGATGCACCATATCCGCGTGACCAGGAGAGATTCCAAGGCGGTGGTGGGAGTGGGGCAGATCGCCGGCCGCGACGCGATGCTGGCCAAGCCCCAGACATTTATGAATCTCAGCGGCACGTCGCTGAAGCCGCTGATGGAGAAACATGAGCTCACGGCCGGGGACCTGATTCTGGTCTACGATGAATTGGCCCTGCCGTGGTCCAGTTTGCGCATCAAGCCGCGCGGTTCGTCCGCCGGTCACAACGGAGCCGACTCCGTGATCCGCAGCCTGGCAACAACGGATTTTGTGCGCGTGCGGCTGGGGATTCATCCCGGCCGTCCGCTAGCGAGCGGGATTGATTATTTGCTGTCGCCGTTCCACCGCTCGCAGCTAAAGGAATTGGAGCAACTGGTGGCCGATGGGGCCGACGCGGTTGTCTCCATAATCGCCGAAGGCGTCGAAAAGGCCATGACGAAATTCAATCGTCGCGCCCAAGGCCCAAACGAGGAAGCATGAGAATCTACGAAGAACTATTTATCGTGAAGCCGGACGCGCCGGATGAGGAGGCGGATGCCTTCATCGAACAGATGAAGACCACCGTCACCAATGCCGGCGGTACGGTGGACAAAGTGGAAAAATGGGGTAAGCGCAAGCTGGCCTACAAAGTCGATCGCTACCGCGAAGGCGCCTACGTGCTGTTTCAGTTCACCGCCGGCCCGGAAACAGTCAAGGAGTTCGAGCGCCGCTTGCGCGTCTCGGACCTGGTGATCAAGTTCCTGACCGTGCGCATTGACGAAACGCTGAAGCGTCTGGAAAAGCGCAAGAAAGAGCGCGACAAGCGAGCGCACCGCAAGTCCGCTGCCGGACCTGCGCAGCCACAACCCTCCGTGGCGCAACAGATGATGGGCGAAGGCCCCGGCGCGCCGGCCATGCCCGGCCTGCCCAAGGAGTCGTAAGGAGATTCTATGCCCGAATTCAAAGGAAGACCCGGCAGCGCCGGACAGCGCCCCACCGGCGGCGACAAAGCGGTAGCCAGCGGGAAGAAACAATATTTCCGCCGCAAGAAAGTTTGCCGCTTCTGCGTCGAAAAGATCGACGACATCAATTATAAGGATATGAAGCTGCTGCACTCCTTCGTCGCCGAGCGCGGCAAAATCGTCCCGCGCCGCATTTCCGGCGTCTGCGCGCCGCACCAGCGCCGCCTGACCGACGCCATCAAGAAGGCGCGCAACATCGCCCTGCTGCCGTTTGCGGCGCAGTTCTAGGAGCCGAAATCATGGAAGTCATACTCCGCGAAGATATCGAACGGCTGGGCAGCCGCGGCCAGGTAGTGAGAGTGGCCGACGGCTACGCCCGCAATTTCCTGCTGCCCAAACGCCTCGCCGTGGCCGCCACGGACTCCAACCGCAAAATCGTCGAGCAGGAGCGCCAGGCGCACCTGCGCCGCGAAGCCAAACAGAAGGGTGAAGCCGAGGACCTCTCGAAGCTGCTGAATGGGGTTACCGTCACCATCGCACAAAAGGCCGGCGAAAACGATCAGCTCTTCGGATCGGTCACCTCCAAAGATGTGGCCGACGCGCTGGCTCAGAAGAACTTCACCATCGACCGCCGCAAGGTGCAACTCGACGAACCTATCAAGCAACTCGGGGAATTCAAGGTTCCCGTACGCTTGCACCGCGACGTCACCGCCGAAGTAACCGTACAAGTGGTAAAAGAAGAGTAGTGCAGGGCAGGTTGTCAACCTGCGGGCCGATTGTCAATCGGCCCCGGCGAGCGTAGCTCGCCCGCTGCGGTGCAAAGCGGTGCATAATCGATGCCCTTCGACCTGACAGGCCAAACCGCCATCGTCACCGGCGCGGCCACCGGCATCGGCGAGGCCATCGCCCGCCGTCTCGCGCGCGCCGGAGTTGCCCCCGCCGTCGCCGACATAAACTTCGAGGGCGCCGCCGAAGTGGCGCAATCGATCGGCGGCGCGTCCTTCGCCGTCCACATCGACATCACCCAGCCGGATTCCGTCAACGCGGCCGTGGCCGAGGTGCTCTCGCGCACCGGCCGCATCGACATCCTGATCAATAACGCGGGCATCGCCGGACGCACCGCGCCAGTCTGGGAAGTCACCGACGAGGACTGGCAGCAAATCGTCGCCGTGAACATGACCGGCGTGTTCTACTGCTGCCGCGCCGTGCTGCCGCACATGCGCGCGCGCCGCTACGGCCGCATCGTCAATATCGCTTCCATCGCCGGCAAGGAAGGCAATCCGAACATGTGCGGCTACTCGGCCACGAAGGCGGCCGTGATCGGATTTACCAAGTCGGCCGCGAAGGAAGTCGCTACCGAGGGAATCTGCGTGAATGCCGTGGCCCCCGCGGTGGTGCGGACCAAGATCCTGGAACAGTTGACCCAAGCCCAGGTCGATTATATGACCGAGCGCATCCCCATGCGGCGCACCGGCACGCCGGAAGAGATCGCCGCGGTGGTGCATTTTCTGGCGAGTCCGGACGCGTCGTTTGTGACTGGCCAGTGTTATGACGCGAGCGGTGGGCGCGCGACGTATTGATTGGTGGTTGCGTAGGTGGTTTATGGAATTCTTCGATTTTCCGCTTCGGGACCACGACCGGCCATGATCGCGAGGGTATTCGCCCCCGAATTCCCTTCAACTATACTGGAGACAAAGCATGACCATAGACGAACGCTTCGCCCGCATCGAGCGTGTCACCGCGGGCTTGGCCGAGGAGCGCAGCATGGATCGCGAGGAACTCCGCGGCCTCTGGCGCGACACCCAACGGCAACTCGACCAACTGACCGGACGAGTCGACGCGATCGCCACCCATCTCGACGCCTTTATCCTCGAGACCGCCACCCGCGACCGCGAGACGGACAGACGCTTCCGGGAAACGGACGCGCGCATCGATAAGCTTATTTCCGCCATGGGCGAGTTCCTCCGCTCCAGCCAAATCCGCAGTTAGCGTGCACTTCGCCAGTCTTGGAGTTTACAAACGAGGACTGGCGGCAAACAATCGCGGGGAACAATGGTGCATTTCCTGGCGAGCCCCGACGCACCGTTTGTGACCGGGCAATGTTACGACGCGAGCGGCGGGCGCGCGACGTATTGATTGAAGCTTGCCCTCAGCGCACCACCGTCAAACCGAGCGCGCGGAAGTCCGCGTCAAAGCTGAGGCACGGCGCCCATTCCAGGTACGTCGACACAATCACGTACGAGAGCGCGTCGCACAGCGAGAGTTTCCAGTCGCGCTTTTGCAGAAAGAGTTGGATCGCCGAGACCCGATCGTCTTCAGTTGGCTGGACCACCGTAAGCTCAGGCACGAGCCGGGTGAGGAATTTTCGGGCAGCATCGTAGTTCATCCGGTAGCGCAGCAGTGTGCCAGTCTCTGAAATCACATCCCACGTGCAAAAGACCTCAGCGTGCGCCAGCAGAATCTGCTCAGCCATCCGCAGCGCTTTCGCGTGATCCGGATCGCGCGCGTTCAGAAGCGCATAGAAGTAGGAAGTGTCGGCGAACGCCTTACCGGCGCCTTCCAGCACTGGCGACGGACTTGTTTCCATAAAGGTATTCTTTGTACCGTGCCGCGGTCGCTCGACCGGCTTCGCCTTCCGCCCGGGGCGCCAGGCGCTCCATTTCCCTAGCCAGTTTCAGCATCGCTGCGCCGGCATTTTTGCGGCGCGCCGGCGCGGGGCTTCGCAGTTCCGCAACTGCGCGCTTCCGTACCAGAATTCGGTAGCCGGCCTCCGGATCCGCTTCGATTTCGCGCAAAAGCGCTGAGAGGTTCTTGCGTGCGTCGCTCAGGCTGATTTCCCTCAACATATACATGTACAGTTTATCCTATATTGTACAATTCACGAGTCGGACAGGCGCTTTCGCTAGTCAACCTGGCATTTCGACAGATCCTCCAAGGCTTCGATGATTACGCCTCGGAACACACCCGCACGCCATTTGTTATAAAATCACCCTGCTATGCGAAACTTCTCCCTCTGCCTGCTTTCCTCCGCCGTGCTCTCCGCGCAGGTGGATTTCACCGCCCTCAAGGAATTGAAATACCGCAACATCGGCCCCTTTCGCGGAGGACGCGCGGTCGCAGTGGCGGGCGTCACCACGCAGCCCAACACCTACTTCTTCGGCGCCACCGGCGGCGGTATCTGGAAAACCAACGATAGCGGAGCCACCTGGCTGGCCGTCTCCGATGGCCAGCTCAAGAGCGGATCGGTGGGCGCGCTGGCCGTATCGGAATCTGACCCCAACGTGATCTACGCCGGCATGGGCGAAGCCTGCGTGCGCGGCAATGCGGCCAACGGCGACGGTGTGTACAAATCCGTGGACAGCGGCAAAACCTGGAAACACATCGGTCTCGCCGACAGCTATCACATCGGCCGCATCGCCATCAACCCACGCAACCCGGACATCGTCTTCGTAGCCGCGCTCGGCCACCTGTTCGGCCCCAACGAGGAGCGTGGCGTGTTCCGCTCCAAGGACGGCGGCAAGACCTGGCAGAAGATGCTCTACCGCGATGCCGACACCGGCGCCGTAGACCTGGCCATGGACCCGTCCAATCCCAACCTGATCTATGCCACGCTTTGGCAGATCCGCCGCAAACCGTGGACCTTCGAGAGCGGCGGCAAAGGCAGCGGCCTCTTCCAATCGACCGACGGCGGCGATACCTGGACCGAGATCACCCGCAACGAGGGGCTTCCAAAAGGCGTGCTCGGGCGGATCGGCGTCGCCATTTCGCCGGCGCATTCCGAGCGCGTGTGGGCCATCGTGGAGGCCGCCGAGGGAGGCGTCTACCGCAGCGACGATGGCGGCAAGAAGTGGCAGAAGACCAACTCCGACAATACCCTCCGCCAGCGCGCCTGGTATTACTCGCATATCTTCGCGGATCCCAAGAGCGCCGAGACGGTCTACGTGCTGAATACTTCCATGTGGAAGTCCGTCGATGGAGGCAGGAAGTTCTCCATGGTCCGCGCGCCCCACGGCGATCGCCACGCGCTGTGGATCGCGCCCAACGATCCGGACCGCATGATTGAAAGCGACGACGGCGGCGCCACCATCTCGACCAACGGCGGCCAGACCTGGTCCACCGAGGATAACCAGCCGACCGCGCAGTTCTATCGCGTGGCGCTCGACGACGATTATCCGTATCACGTTTACGGCGCGCAGCAGGACAACACCACCGTCCGCATCGCCAGCCGCAGCGATGGACGCGGCATCGGCGAGCGCGACTGGTATCCCGTGGGCGGCGGCGAGAGCGGATGGATTGCGCCGGACCCCCATAATTCCCAGATCGTCTACGCGGGCTCCTACGACGGCTACCTCACGCGTTACGACCACTCCACCGAGCAGTTCCGCAACGTCAGCGTCTGGCCGGACAATCCCATGGGCTATGGCGCAGAAGGCATGAAGTACCGCTTCCAGTGGAATTTTCCGCTGCTGTTTTCGCTGCACGATCCGCAGAAGCTGTGGGCCGGCGGCAACATCCTGTTCGAAACCGCCAACGAAGGCCGAAGCTGGACGGCCATCAGCCCGGACCTGACGCGCAACGATCGCTCCAAGCAGGGGCCCGCGGGCGGCGAAATCACCAAGGACAACAGCGGCGTCGAGTACTACGACACCATCTTCACCATCGCGGAATCGCCTGTAGCGAAGGGTCTGATCTGGGCCGGATCGGACGATGGATTGATCCACGTCACGCGCGATGGCGGAGGCCACTGGACAAATGTCACGCCAAAAGAGATGCCCGAATGGATCCAGATCAACTCGATTGAGGCCTCCCCGCATGACGCCGAAACCGCCTACGTCGCCGCCACCATGTATAAGTCGGACGATTTCCGGCCGTACCTTTTCGCCACGCATAACTGCGGCAAGACCTGGTCCGCCATCAATCGCGGCATTCCCGACCACTCGTTCACGCGCGTCGTCCGCGAAGATCCGAATCACAAAGGCCTGCTGGTGGCCGGCACGGAAACGGGGATGTTCCTTTCGCTCGACGGCGGCGAGAACTGGCAACCATTCCAGCTCAATCTGCCGGTGGTTCCGATCACGGATCTCGCGTTTTACAAGCGCGAGCAGGAGTTGGTCGTCGCCACCCAAGGCCGCGCGTTCTGGATCCTGGACGATGTGCCGCTGCTCTACCAGTTGTCGCCCGCGGCGCTGAAGGAGCCGGCGCATTTGTACCAGCCGAAAGATTTGGTCCGCGGCGAGCGCGGCGGTTTCGAGATCCCCTCGGGAAGGCCGCTCGGACAGAATCCCGCCAGCGGCGCCGCCATCTATTACTCACTCTCCGAAAAGCCCAAGGAGAAGGAAGAGGTGAAGATCGAAATCCTGGACAGCGCGGGCAAGCTCGTGAAGAAATATTCGAGCATCGAGAAGAAGGAAGAGGGTCCCGCCGATCCGGAAGCGGAAGCGTTCGGGCCGCCGCGGGGTCCAGCGAAACTGCCGGTCGAGGCAGGGCTGAACCGGTTCGTATGGAGCTTGCGCTACGAAGACTCCACCAAGTTTCCAGGAATGATCATGTGGGCCGGCGATGTGGATGGGCCAGTCGTGGCGCCCGGCGCCTACACCGTGAAGCTGACGGCCGGAGGCCAGAGCCAGACGCAGACCGTCACCGTGCGGCCGGATCCACGCCTGAAAACGGCGCCGGAGGATTATGCCGCACAGCTCGCGCTCGCGCTGCAGCTTCGCGACAAACTGAGCACGGTGAACGAAGCCGTGATTCAGATCCGCGAGGCCAAGAAGCAGCTCGCGCGTTACGAGAGCGAGGACCAGGTCAAAGACGCAGCCAAAGCCCTCAATGCCAAATTGACGGAAGTGGAGGAGGCGCTTTACCAGACCAAGTTGAAGGCCGGCGAGGACGCCCTGAACTTTCCCATCAAGCTGAACAACAAGCTGGCCGCCCTGAAAAGCGCCGTCGAGGAGAGTGACACGGCGCCAGTGAAGCAGGCGCAGATGCTCTACGAAGATCTCGCCACGCAAGCAAACGCGGAGCTCGAAAAGTTGAAACACCTGGTCGAAGGAGACCTCCCCGCCTTCAACAAACAGGTGCGCGACGCAAACATCCCCGCCATCGAGGTGAAGTAACCATGCGTTGTCTCACAACATTGCTCGCATTTGTGCTGGCATTCTCTTCGAGCGTAATCGTGGCTCGCGCTCAGTCTCAGACAATGCCTGGCCCGGAAGTGAAGAAGCTGGCAGTAATGGTCGGCAAGTTCACGGTCGAAGACGAAATGAAAGCCGGGGCACTGGGGCCGAACTCGCCAGCGACGAAGTGGAGTGGCACTGACGAATGCAGATGGACGGCAGGCGGCTTCGCTGTGATCTGCGAGGCAACACTCTATAGACCTGGAAGGAAATACACGGAGACGTCCTTTGCCTACTATGATCCGACCTCCAAGACATACCGGTACCACGCAGTCGACAGTTCAGGAGGAATAGAAAACAAGACTGGTACGGTGAGCGGTGACGTATGGACCTGGCTTGGAGAGAGCATTTTTGGCGGGAAGATGGTTCACACGCGGTACATCATGAAGGTTGTTTCAGCGGACTCCTTCGAATACACCGACGAGTCGGGCGAAAGCGAGGATTCCATGAAGGTGTTTGTGAGCGGGAGGGAGACTCGCGTCGCAGCCACCAAGCCCGCGACATCGAAACCGGCGCAGTGACGGTGTTTCGAGAGTAACCGGCCGCAGCCCAACCTCCACCGCCGCGTGTACAATGGCAGGGACACACCCACCGGAAAAACAAGATGGAACACTACACGTGGAGCACCCTCGATAAAGAAGTCCTGAACCCCCGCATCTGGCGCAAAGTGATCACCGGCGAAAAAGCCATGGTGGCGCAGGTCTTCATCGCCAAGGGCGCCGAAGTGCCCACCCACCACCATGAGAGCGAGCAGATCACTTACATCCTCGAAGGCGCGCTCGAGTTCGAAATCGAAGGCCAAACCATCACCGTTCCCGCCGGCCAGGTGCTGCGCATCCCGTCGCATGTGCCGCATCGCGCCGTGGCGCTCGAAGACACCCTCGACCTCGACATCTTCAGCCCCATTCGCACGGACTGGCTCACCGGCCAGGACGATTATCTCCGCCGCGGATAGCGCCATGGACCTGGGACTCCGGGATCGCGTAGCCATCGTGGCAGCCTCCAGCCAGGGCTTGGGCAAAGCCGTCGCCATGGGACTCGCCAGCGAAGGCGCCAAACTCGCGCTCTGCGCGCGCACCGCGGCGACCCTGGAGGCCACCGCCGGCGAAATCCGCCGCGCAACCGGCGCCGAGGTGATGACCCGCGCCCTGGACGTCACGGTTTACGACGACGTGCGTCAGTTCGTCGCCGCCGTGAAGGAGCGATTCGGCCGTCTTGATATTTGCGTATCCAACGCCGGTGGTCCCCCCGCCAAGAGCTTCGCCGAAACCACCATCGCGGATTGGCAGGCCGCGGCTGCTCTCAACCTGATGAGCACGGTCTACTTCGCGAAGGAAACGCTGCCGGAGATGCAAAAGCTGCACTGGGGCCGGTTCATCGCCATCAGCTCAGTCGCCGTGAAGCAGCCAGTGGAAGGCCTGATCCTCTCCAATGCCGTACGTTCCGGTGTCAGCGGCCTGATAAAAACGCTGTCGAACGAATATGGACACGACGGCGTGCTGGTGAACAGCGTTTGTCCCGGGTATACGGCCACCGCGCGGCTCACCGACCTTAGCCGCAAACTGGCGGCTAAAGAGGGCGTCCCCCCGGAGGAGATCGCGCAGCGTTGGGCGCGGCAGACCGCGCTCGGCCGCGTCGGCCGACCCGAAGAGTTCGCGGATCTGGTGGTTTTCCTCGCCTCCGAGCGTGCGAGCTACATCACCGGCGTCGCGATTGCTGTGGATGGCGGGTTGGTGAAGGGATTGTACTGATGAGTTCCGATTTGGAACAAACCGTCCTGCTTCAGTTCGGGCGCGCTGATCGCAACTCGGCAGAAGCAATACTCTGTAGCTCCTGCAGATTTCTGGCGATGCGGCTCTCAATGGCGGTCAGAAACACTGCTTTACGGGTCGATTCTGGCCACGACCGGACCACTTCGCGCCGGTATTTGAGGAATGCCATCTCTTCCTTCACGCCCTTTACTAGGCACGCGGAATGCCACCACCGCCTAGGTTCAGAATAGAACACGTATGAAGACCGACACCTGGAACCCCGATCTGTACGAGGCGAGCCACTCATTCGTCTGGAAGTTGGGCCGCGATCTGCTGGCGCAGCTTGCACCGCAAGCAGGCGAGCGCATCCTCGACATAGGGTGCGGTACCGGACAACTGACCGCGGAAATCGCCGCCTCCGGCGCGCAGGTTCTCGGAATCGATAGCGCCGCGTCCATGGTCGAGCAGGCTCGCCGGAACTTTCCAGAGTTGCGCTTCGAGCATGCCGATGCCATCGCCATGCCATACCGCCAAGAGTTTGACGCAGTATTTTCCAACGCTACGCTGCATTGGGTGCGGGATGCGGATGGTGCGGCGGCCGGAATCCATCGGGCTCTGAAGCCGGAAGGCCGCTTCGTCGCCGAATTCGGCGGACGAGGCAACACCGCCGCGTTGCTGCAAGCGGTGTACCGGGAACTCGAGTCGCTGGGCGTGCGCCAACCGGAGCGGCTCAATCCCTGGTACTATCCAAGCCTCGGCGAGTACGCCGCGCTGCTGGAACGGCACGGTCTCGACGTCACGTTCGCGGCCCTGTTCGACCGGCCTACGCCACTGGAAGGCGGCGACGACGCCCTAGCCAACTGGCTGGCCATGTTCGGCGCCTGCTTCATTGATGCGCTGCCGCCGGAGCAACGGCCCCAGTTTCTCCGCGGCGTGGCG
>Ga0181518_10000058_pt1 | contig 122805 bp, 120 predicted proteins | sample PEATcosm2014_Bin_28_FD_119751 | JGI IMG/M metagenome (GOLD analysis project Ga0181518, IMG submission 119751) | Peatland microbial communities from MTU Mesocosm Facility, Houghton, MI, USA - PEATcosm2014_Bin01_60_metaG | ecosystem: Environmental > Terrestrial > Soil > Wetlands > Peat | place...
CACCGAATTGTTGAAACCGGATGGCTGTCGCGCGCCACCCCGTAGCTCGCATCGCGCCGCCGGCGCCCGCCATCATCAGCGCCTCGCGCGCGCGAGTGGGTGACAAAGAAGGTGAACGCGGGCGCCGAGGTGGCACAGATAACGGCAGTCGTGAACAACCTCTAATGTCGGCGTAGGTCAATTCCGTGACAGAGAGAGCCCGACTAACGGCCCGCAAGCCTCCGCCTCAGTTTGCGCCACCGCGCAACGGGCCGTGTTTGTGCGGCTCCGGGCTGAAGTACAAGGGATGCTGCGCTGAACGCCTTCCAGGTCATCAGCATCTTGGCAGCCTGACGCGACGTTTTCTCAACGAGAAAAGATATAGGAAAGCGCTTTATGCCTGTCGGGCTGACCTTACGCAGTACACGATTTGGCACAAGAGCCATACCGAACCGGCAATCCGGATGGGCATGCCACGAATTGGGTCGCTTCTTGAAATCGATATCCGCGCCATGGCCTCTATTGTTGACGATTTGCCTCCAAATGGGTGAAGACCCCACCGGCTTCATATCGAAACATCAGGCGCTTCGCAGAGGCGACCGAAAGGCCGAAGAAATCGCTGCGGAGATTGATGGCATCCTCGCGAAAGACCCTAGAACTAGAGACAAGCTGAGGGCGGCTAAGGATGCCCTTCGGTAAGTGGTGGTAGCGAGAGCTTAGGCACTCCGCTCCGGTATTTTCAAGCCGAGGAGGTCACAGGCTTCCGTCAGACGCAGCGCGCCGATCGGGCAAATATGCTGACATGTGCGCTTATGCGCGTCGATCCAGAAGAAGAGATCGATGCTGCGTGCTGCGTCCCATAGTTCTTTCTGTTTCTCCCACCCCTTTTCCTTGTCCACCAGGAGGAACAACGGGTGCCCTCCCGGTACCTGAATTCCCGTCAGTGCCATGTGGAGATCAGCGGGGCCTCTTCGACGCGCATGGCTGACAAGGATCATCATGTTAGGAAGTGCATGATCAGGGTTCACGGTATCAAATTGCTTTGCGGCTTCTATGACGTGTTCCGCGAGATTACGGGCAGTGGGGTCAGTGCGCAGTTGGACGCGGTGCTCGCCAGGCTTAAGATCACTCGGGAAGTTGAAAATCCAGTTATCCCTTGGCGATTTCAGCTCGCAGTAGCCCCGGAGAGTTAGATCCTTGAACAGCTTAAAATCGGGCGTCTTCCCGCGCATTTGCTTTTGGCTGAAACGGCCCAAATCTATTTTTCGTCGATCAAACACTAGCTCGCGCATCAGCTTTATGTCGGCCGCCTCGTCAATCCCTTGAGGACGCACTAGCCTGTGCTCCTCGAACGAAGCTTCATCGACGAACCCAATGAGATGTCGAACCTTTGCAATCATTCCCCATGTCTGCGGGGTATCCGGCACCATGGCGACACGTCCAATCCGGCCGAGCCCGAGCCCTTGCAAGGTCAGGCCCTGTCTGCGGTGACGCCGCATCGCGCTTCGAGTTTGCTGAATTTTGATCAAGCCCGATGCTGCCGCTTATACATGCAACGCTCGCTTTCGCACTTATCGGAACCTCGTTCAATCCAATGATATCGGCTATTGAGACTCGACAGAAAGGGAGGGCGCGTCGGCGTTGCCGGATCGGGCTCTAGCACAGCAGCGGCGAGCCTACCTAGCCTGATGACAAAAGCAGGCGCGAAGGCCCCTGTAGCGTGAACCGATACTGCTGCGCGCGCGTAAGCAAGTCCGAGCAGCGATGCCGACCACCGCCGGACAAACTGATTTGCCCTTTTCCGAGGTCGATCCTTACGCGCGTGCCGTCGGCGGCCGTATAGGTGATCTTTTCCTCAGCCTGTTCGTCTTTGAGGTCGCCGCCATGGGCTTCCTCGACCCCTTCGAAAAATTCTACGAGTTCGTCGTAATCCAACCCATCCGGGTCCATTTCCACGACCACTTGCTCGAAGATACGGCCGAACACCCGATCGATTTGATCCATATACGCTTCGGCGCCCTCCCTAAGTTCGAGACGTCGGGTGATAACATAATTTTCCGGCTTGCTTTCGGACTGATAAGTCTCAATCGAGAAGCGAAAGAATTCGGTGTCAAGATTGCCCTGCCCGCCTTGAGCTTCATGGGAAACATCTTTCCGCTTGAGCCTGAATACTGATTTGACGGCCTCGTAAAGTCTCTGAATCTCCTCATTCACCTGCGGCTCAAGCAGATCCTGGACGAACGAGTTTGTCCTTTCGGTCACCGTCGCAAAAACGCGGTGTTTGCCCTTGCTGAAAGTTTTAAGCGAGCGGACCGGACCGCTCTCGACACCCTTCAGGTACTCCTCAGTCGGCTTCACGCGGATGCGCGACAGGTCGCCGGCCGGCGCCACCGGAACAGTCGGTTGGGGCACATGGCGAATGGCGAAAGTGTTAGACGCTTCGATGATGGCTTGCGGAGTCTGGTTGCCTTTCTCCTCGAAGTGGCGCGTCAGGTAGCGTGGCACCTCCCGCTTCAGGTAATCTCGCAGCGACACGTCGGTAAGAAAACGGCCGGGTCCGAGCGCGTCCTCGGTTTCACCGCGTAGAGCCTTAAGCAGGAAATAGGTCCAGACGCCGTGTTTATGTTCTGCTGAAGGGTATGATTTCTGTCCCGGCTTGCACGACAAGAACATTGCCCGATATGCCGCCGAAGTGAGAAATGCCTTCAGCTCCTTGGCATCCATGGACGCAATAACATCCCGTCCTCTGACAAGAGGCTCGAAGCCGCTCGCGCAGGCGTCAATGAAGACTAGCGCACGTTCGCATTTGCTTTTTTCCAACCTATCGAAGAGCACCTCACGCAGTAGCAGGGTGCTGCCTTCGACGTTAAAAGGATGCGAATCCCATGCGGTGATGCGGTTCCCCCCTGTCCCATGGAATCCGTGGCCGGCATAGTAGAACACGAACAGGTCCTCGGCCTGAAGGGACTCGATCGCTTGCAGGAGAGCGTAGTCCAGCGAGGATCGGGTTGCGTCTGAATCTTCAAGGAGGGCAAGATCGAGTTGCTCGTTTGGAAAAATCATCTTCAACGTGGCTGAGAAATCCTCCACGTCATTGCGCGCATAATCGACCTTCGGCAAACCGCGGCTCCCAGAGGGTACCTGGTAGTCCTCGATTCCGCACACGACGGCGACTACCCGCCGGTGCGACAGCGCAGCTGCGGCAGGCTCGGTTGCACCCGATCGGAGGGATGAGCTTTCGGCGGTCATGCAAAGGTAATTCCGTCGTGGAAATGGCAAGTTGAAATGAGCACACTTCCCACTTCCATCGATGGCTCCGCGAACCGCTAGTCAGCCGCACCAGCGCACGCGTAGAACGCCCATTACATGGGGTTTTGCAGCATTTTTGCAAGGAGTGCCCGCCGCGCCGCTAGGAGTTTACGGGCCGCGGGCTCTGCGCCGCTACTGTTGCCTGCCACCAGCGCAGTGGGCAGGCCGTTCATGTATGACGCATCAGCGGTTCGAAGGTGACCCAGGAGCCGAGGCCGTCCGCTGAGCCTACCTGGACGTGAGGGCCGCGGACACGGCGCGTGGACGATGACGTGCGGGTAGCCGCCGCAATCACCGTCGTCATCCTGATTTTGTATCGTGGCGATTGGCTATGGACGCCACGAAAAAGGCCCCGACCAAGGGATCGAGGCCAATCTCCGTCGCATGAGGCCATCTAAGCCGACGCGGGGACCGGGGGGTCGGGGATTTGCGTCAGCACGATGGTTCTAATCAAACAAACAACTATCTGATTCTTCCTTCGCCGTGCGCAAAATTTTTATGGCAGCAAACTGGTCACGGTCATTGGCCGACCCACATCACTCGCTGACCCACCTATTGCCGCTGTACTCCGCATAGAAATCTTCGGCGACGCTGCTTTTCGAAAGGCATACGAGTTCTGCGAACGGCGCATTTGTCCTGCGGAGTCGGTGGGGAGGATTGAAGGGGCGACAGCGGGCTAGATGATGTCGGTTTCAGCTAAGGTTCTGCGACTGCTCAATTGCGCGGGGTGGCAGGCTTCTCCGCAGCCTTATGAACACCCAGGCTCTGGAGAACCTCGAACCCCTCGAACTGCGGATGGCCCATATAGAGGGGCTTGTTGTCGCCGGCCCGATGGTGGGCGGCCCGGAATGACTCGGACTTGGTCCATGCTTCGAAGACGGAGCAGTTCTCCCACACTGTGTGGGACGCATAAGGAGTGTGATCCTCGGCTTCGGGGCCTTTAAGCAACTGGAATTCGACGAAGCCCGGCACCTTGTCGAGATGACTGTCGCGCGACAGCCAGGCTTTCTCGAATGCTTCTTCGGACCCCTTGGTGACGCGGAAACGGTTCATGGCGATGAACATCGTGCAACCCTTCTGGTTTTGGGCGACTGCGCTATTTTATGGAAAGCAATACGACAAGTTGGAGGCCTCGAAATCAGGACGAGGTGGTAGTTGCGGTGGTTGATGAGACGGAGTCGGTGGGGACGATTGAGGGGGCGGTGGGTTCGATGAGGACGGTTCGGGTGGAGGTGCGAACGTTCCGGTGGGTCACGGATTTGGCAAGGGTCGAAGGCCAGCGCGATACCGGAACTAATCCCCATGCCCGAAATCCTGAAGGGGTCAGCGTCCCCGTCGCAGGAGCAACTGATAAGGAAATACTACTTTCCTTATCAGTTTCTTGGCGGTGCTACTTTGTTTTGAGCGGCAGGTTCTCGTTTGGATGCGGAGTATCATTTGCTATTCGTTGGTCGAACCATGCGCACACGCGCATTGGCAGTTTCACAGACGTGGCGCCGGTTCGAAGTAGACTCCCGGCCCGCCTCTAGAGGATTCGAACCTGAAAATGTCGAAAGCGAAATCGCCCATTGAAATGTCGCCCGAATTTCCCCCGATTTCGGAACAAATCGCGACTGGAGACTTTTCCCGGCGGAGTTGATTGAAACCGCCATGCACCTCGGAGCTGCCCTGACTGCCTGGGCGGCAGGATTCGAACCGGTCTCCTGCATGAAAAACACTAACCCCGGGGCATCCGGTGGCGCGTGAGCCCAGGGGTGAGCTAAGCTAATTCGCAGGGAAGCTTCGGCGTCTACACGGCCGGTCATGTCAGACTCCCCAATAAACGTCGGAGGAACGAGTATGCGTACCATTACTCTGGAAGAGCATTTTGCGACCCCGGAATTTTTCGATGGACCCGCACGCTTTGTCAAAGACCGCGCTGAAAAGGTGGGCGGCCGCTACGCCCAGGTTATGGACAGGCTTTGTGACCTCAGCACCAAACGGTTGGGGGAAATGGATGCCGCCGGCATCGATATGCAGGTCTTGTCGCTGTCGGCGCCAGGTGTGGAGCAAATGGAGTCGGCGGATGCCATTGTGATGGCGCGCGACACTAACGATTACCTCGCCGACGCGGTGAAGAAGTACCCGACACGCTTTGCCGGCTTGGCCGCCGTGCCGACCGGAGCGCCAAACCAAGCCGTTGAAGAATTGGAACGCCGTGTCCGCCACGAAGGCTTCAAAGGTCTCGTCATTAATGGTCACAATCGCGGGCGATATCTTGATGATCAATTTTACTGGCCCATTTTGGAATGCGCCGAGGCTCTCAATGTTCCCATCTATCTCCATCCAACCCCGCCGCCGCAGCCGGTGATCGACATCTCATACGGCGGCTTTGCACCGATGGTAACCGACATGCTCGCTGGCGGCGCCTGGGGGTTGGCACATCGAAACCGCGGTTCATATGATTCGCATCATATGTGGTGGTGTTTTCGACCGTTTTCCGAAATTGCAATTCGTGATCGGCCACATGGGTGAGGGTTTGCCCTTCTTCTTCCAACGGTTGGACATCATTCCCATGGCGGTGACGAAACTAAAGCGGCCGATCCTGTCCTATTTGAAGGAAAATGTTCACTACACCTTCTCGGGCATGAATTTTCCACCGACCTTTCTCGATCTGCTGCTTGAGCTCGGTGGCGTCGACCGGATCATGTTCTCGGCCGACTATCCATATCAATCGATGCCGTGGGCGCGCGCATTCTTGGAGCAAATCCCCGTCAGTGCGGCGGACAAGGAGCGCATCGCGCACGGCAACGCAGAGCGGCTTTTTCGGCTCTGACGACTTAGCGGTATCGCGATTGGGGAACACGCATGAGACTATTGTGGGCACTCCTTCTCGTTCTGGCGGCTTCGGCAAACGCGCTGGCGCAAGACTATCCGACGCGAAACGTCATCTTCATTGTGCCAACGGGCGCCGGTGCCGCCACCGATCTGTTGGCCCGAATTCTCGCGCCTCAGCTTGGCGATCGACTAGGCAAGCCCTTTGTGGTGGAAGATCGGCCCGGCGCCGGCACGTTGACGGCATCGAATGCGGTCGCGAAGGCTACTCCCGACGGTTACACCATTCTAATGGGAACAAGCACGCCGCTCGCGATTAACGCCACGCTGTATAAGCATCTTCCGTACGATCCGGTAAAGGATTTCGTACCCCTTGCGTTGATTGCGACGATCCCATTCGTCCTGGTGGTCAACAACGATCTGCCAGTGCGTTCTGTGCGCGAGCTTATCGCATACGCGAAGGCGCACCCTGGCGAACTGTCCTTTGGTTCGACGGGACCTGGGACACCGTTTCACCTGAATGCCGAGTTGTTCAGCACCATGACCGGCATCCAGATGGTGCACGTGCCCTACAAAGGGGTGGTGGATGCTCAGGTCGATCTGATGGGCGGCCGAATACAAGTCATGTTCACGGACTTTACGTCCTCGGTGCCGCTTATCGAGGCCGGCAAAATGCGGGCGCTGGGCGTTACAACGAAGACGCGCGCGTCGGCTATGCCCGACCTCGCGCCGATTGCGGATCTTGGCGTGCCGGGCTTCAATGCCGCGGCGTGGCAGATGGTGGTCGCACCAGCTGCGACACCAAGACCCGTCGTCGACAAATTACATGCCGAACTCGAAGCCATCATGGCACTGCCGGAAACGCGGAACGCTATCACCCGCATTGGTCTTGTTCCGGCAGACAGCAGCTCGATCGAGGAATTGCAGGCGTTCGTCCGCTCGGAAATCGTCCGCTGGGGCGAGATCGTCAAACGTTCGGGCGCGACGGTTGATTGAGCCGCTTTGCTGCCTTAACGCGAGAGAAAAGTCGGGGACTGTGTGACTGGTATAGACGCGGAAGTTCTTATCGTTGGGGCTGGCCCAGTCGGCCTCACGCTCAGCATCGATCTGGGCAAGCGCGACATCCACTGCATTCTGATCGAGAAGAACGATGCGCCGCTCGGGTACCCAAAAATGGAGCGCTGCAATCCGCGGACGATGGAGATTTTCCGTCGCATCGGTCTCGCCGATATCGTGCGCGCGGCAGGATATCCGCCGGACTGGCCGATGGACACCTATCTCGTGTTCGATCTTATGCGGCCGCCGTTGTTCAAGATGGCCCATCCCACTGTGGCGCAATCCAAAGTGCGGCGGGATGCCACCACGGACGGGTCCATGCCGCTCGAACCCTATCAGATCATTTCCCAATACACTCTTGAGCCCTTGCTCAAATCCGTGGCGGAACAGATCCCAAATCTGGCCGTGAGATTTGGCCATGAACTGCTGTCATACACGGAGGAGCCGGACGGCGTTGCGGCACAAGTCAGAAAAACAAGCGGTGAGACCACTACGATCCGCGCCCGATATTTGGTGGGTTGCGATGGCGGATCGAGCGTGGTTCGCAAGCAACTTGGCTTCAAGATGGAAGGTGAGCCACACCTCCTGGAGATGCGCCAGGCGCTGTTCCATTGCCCGGAGCTTTACGACAAGGTGCGTGCGCCGCGTGCCCGGCACTATCATCGTATCGACAATCATTGGACTTTGATGATCGTCCAAGACTCACGCAAGCACTTCACGCTTCATGCGATCGTCGAGAAAGACGACGATATGGCAACGCTGTTCGAGACAATCGTCGGCACGCCCGTGAAATACGAGATGGTGCATTGCGTAAAATGGGTGCAGCGGCTGCTGCTGGCGGAGCATTATCTGCAAGGAAGCGTCTTCATCGCCGGCGACGCGGCCCACCTTGTCATTCCGACCGGCGGTCTCGGTATGAACACTGGCGTCGGGGATGCAATCGACATATCCTGGAAGCTTGCCGCGACGCTGCGAGGATGGGGTGGACCGAAACTGCTACAGACCTATGAAGCAGAGCGGCGCCCGATTGGCGCAATCAATGTCAAAGCCTCCGGAGGCGGAACAGCCGGCCGGGTGAAATGGCGCGCTGCCTATCAATCGAACATCGAGGACGACACTCCGAGTGGCAGAGCTGCGTTGGACAAACTGCTGACAATTGCGAAGACGGAGGCGCCAAAATCATTCCGCGTCATCGGCGCCGAGCTTGGCTATCGCTATGATGGCTCTCCCGTGATTTGCGATGAGCCCGGCGGGCCCGCGCCGAACATCGAGGAATATGTGCCGACGAGTTGGCCAGGGGCGCGTTTGCCACATGTTTGGCTCGTGCCAGGTGAGACCTCGGTGCACGACCGGATTGCCGACGGGTTCACCCTCTTGCGACTCGGTCGGAATAGAGAAGATGCCGCGGGTTTGCGAAAAGCCTTCAGCGCGATCGGTGCGCCTTTATCTGTTCTCGATATCGATAGCGAAGCGGCGCGGCGCGTCTATGGTTTCGACTTTCTTCTTGTCAGGCCGGATTTGCACGTAGTCTGGCGTGGTGATGCATTGCCGAAGGACCGCGACAGAGTCGCGCTCGTTGTCACCGGGCATTAGAGCGTCAGCGGCGCGTGGGATGGCTTGTTAGATCCTATACCGGATTCAGGACGAGGCCTTCGGCGCCAATATCGAACCGGTCTCACGGGATATCGAACCGAGTCTCTGCCGTCAAAAAATGGATATTGAAAATTTGCGACCAGAGACTTTCGGTTTAAAGAGGCCGGTATCGGCGGAGAGAGCTTAAATTCCCACCGCAGAGACTGACCATCTTGCCGCTAAGCCACGGAATTCACGAAAGTTTTGCCGCGAGTCGGAAGTACCCTACGGAGACGGCACTGGGTGGCTGCCCCAGAAGGATTCGAACTCGCAGATGTCGAATTCGAACCCAGTCTCCGACGCAAAAACCCGGAAATCGGATCGAAAATCAGGAAACGGGCCCCGTCTTGTCGGCTTTACCCCCCAAGCTGACATCGGCGCATTGCGGCCAGATGTCCGCAATGTGCCCGCAACGGATGGAAAGTTCGCGCGGCAGAGCAGCCTATGCGGTCACGCCGCGGTCACCTGACGGCGGCACTTTTGTTCCGCGCCGCGACCGCATCGAGGGTTAGAGGCGATAGAGGCGGCGCCACCGTCCTGGGCTGTGACCCTCGCTCTTGGAGAAAACCCGCGTGAAGTGGCTTTGGTCAACAAAACCACAGAGCTGGGCAATATCAGCGAGCTCACTAAACGGATCCTGCAAAAGCTCTTTGGCGCGCACGATGCGTTGGTTGGTTAGCCAGCGGAATGGTGGGACACCCGTTGTCTGCTTGAAAGCCCGGGCGAAGTAGCTGCTCGATAGTCTGCACTCATTCGCGACCTCGGCCATCGAAGGATCACCTCCCAGATTGGCGATGATGAAGTCGCAGGCGCGCCGCAGCTGCCACGGCGCAAGGCAGCCACGGATGTTTCGCCCACCGGCCGACATTCTGCCGTAAGCGCGCACGACGTGAGCGAAGAAAGCTAGCGCGATACAGTCGGAAAACATGGCGGTGCCGTCTCCGGCCTGCTCCATTGCGCCAGCGAGCGTTTGCGCCAGGCCGAACATGACCAGATCGCGGTCACCAAAATTCGGCGCAGATAGTCCCCCCACTCGGCGAATTCCAGCTTCGTTGGCCATCTCATCGAGGGCAGTTTGAGGGATATAAAAGCGAAGCGAATCGAAAGGAATGTCCAGACTGACCGTCGGTTTGTCGCGCAGATCGACCAGCTGTGCATCGCCAAGACGCCAGTTGGGTACTTCTCTGCGCTTCCCCGCCGTCCAGAAGTTCGAGAAAAACGGCACGGCCAGCGGAACATGGAACGCAAAAGCCTCTTCCGGTGGCGCAGGCAGCGAACGGCTACGCATCGGACGACTACTCTGCATGCGCGAAAAACCGATACGTGCTTTTGACGACTTCCGCGCCAAGAGTGTCGGTGGACGATCTATCCGGAAGCGTTTAGCGAGGTCGTCCTCGATCGCATCCACACTCATCATTGCTCTCCGGGCTCGTTACTAAGCAACAAACGTTGCTGTTTCCACGCGAGTAACCGCCGCCCCGGGCAGAAAGAGTACAACGGCTGATGCCCCAAAAAAAGGGGCAGTCGTCAGCGGCGTTGTCTGTCGCAGCGATTTCGGGCGAATCTTACAAGACGAGATAACCTCGTACAATTTTGCGAGCCCTTTGAACGAATAGGGTGTCCGCAAGGAGGACGCCGAATAGGGTTCAGGCGTTCGCGATTGAATATCCAAATGGTCCGTGTGGACCTTTATTGCAGAGGAGCTCGGTCATGGCGCAGCAAATTAAGAACGTGGTCCTTGTGCACGGAGCTTTCGCCGACGGCTCCGGCTGGGAGCCGGTCGCTCAGATCCTCATGAATGACGGGTACAAGGTGTCGGTGGTACAACACCCGGAGACATCGTACGCCGACGACCAGAAGTACACCAAGGCGGCCATCGACGCGATGGGCGGCCCAGTGGTTCTGGTAGGTCACAGTTATGGCGGGTCCGTCATCACCGAGGCAGGCAATCATCCAAACGTAAAGGCGCTTGTCTATATCGCCGCATTCGCTTTGGACGCCGGGGAAAGCTGCGCCACGATTGAGGCAGCCGTGCCGCAAGCCTCCAAGGCGTTCAAGCCGGACAGCAACGGCAACTGGTGGATAGAACAGGAGCATTTTGCGGCCGACTTCGCGGCGGATCTTCCAAAAGATCAGGCACAGTTCATGTCTATTTCGCAGGTGCCAATCTCCACCGATGCATTCACCCACAAAGTCACGAACCCCGCCTGGAAGACAAAACCCACTTGGTACATGGTGGCCACCGAAGACCGGTCGATCAATCCGCAGCAGGAGCGCATGATGGCGAAGCGCGCCCACGCTACGACGGTCGAAGTGAAGGCCAGCCATGTGGCCTACATGTCCCATCCGAGAGAATCGGCCAAGCTCATCAAGGAAGCAGCCGCCTCCGTGTCGGCCAATCAGTGAAACGACGCTTCCTCGCTAGCTAAGAAATCCTCTTGGAACGCGTGCGGGCTTCCCAAGGTTTGTCACGCGGCTCACAGGGGAGCGCAGTGGAAAGCCACATTGCCATCGAGTCTTCGGACGGGATGTTTCGCGCCTACATCGCGCGGCCGGTCAAGTTGCCTGCACCGGCGGTGGTCGTTCTCCAGGAGTTGTTCGGCGTTAACGCCGACATCCGGGCGACATGCGATGAGCTTGCGACCCAGGGCTTCATCGCGGTCGCGCCGGACTTGTTCTGGCGGCAAGAACCTGGCGTCGATCTTGGTGTCAGATCTGACGCAGACTGGCAGCACGGTCTGCGGCTTTACGGGGCCTATAATCGCGATGCCGGTGCTAAGGATATCAGGGAAACGATACGCGCCGCCGCGGCGCTGCCGGAGTCGACAGGCAAGGTTGCCGTGCAGGGCTACTGCCTCGGCGCGTTGATGGCTTTTATCGTAGCCGCCCGCTATGAGGTCGATGCTGCGGTTGCTTACCATGGCGGCGACACCGAAAAATATCTCGGCGAGGTTGGCGGGTTGCGCGCTCCCTTGCTGATGCACCTCGGTGAAGAGGACGAATTCATCTCTAAGGCGGCACAAGCTGAGATCAAAGCAGCGCTCGCCGATAAGTCGAACGCTACCGTTTACAGTTATCCGGGCCAGCGCCACGCGTTCTCGAGGCATAATGGGCTTCGCTACAACGCGGCCGCGGCGGCGCTCGCCAACGGGCGGACAAGCGAATTTCTGCATCGGCACTTGCAGTGAATTTTGGTCGCTATGGTGGGAATGTCGGCTTTGGGTGACCGGTTGCACGCACACCCCAATTCCAGACGTAATGCTGTCTCGCAGCAAACGACGTTCCAGGGAATCCGCCAAGGGATAAAGAACACTATCGCGCCAGCCGGAAATGTCGGAGCGAGAGCACGCCGGTTATGACCTGTGGTACTTGACAATTAAGACGACCGGTCATATTAGATTGGTTATGGCCAGAACCAATGTACGCGAGAAAATCGTCAACGCCGGGCTCAAGGTCCTGATTGAAAAGGGCTTTAACGGCTCCGGCGTGCAGGACATCACGGCCGCGGCCGGTGTGCCGAAGGGCTCCTTTTATAATCACTTCGAGAGTAAGGAGGCGCTCGGCGCAGAGGTCGTAGATCGCTATGGCCGCGACAACCCACGCCGTGCCACGCTCAGAGATACATCCCTCCCGGCGCTGCAGCGGTTGCGAGCTCATTTCGAGCGGCTGAACGAGGCCTATACCGGCATGCGCTTCGGACGAGGGTGCCTCTTGGGGAATTTCAGTGCTGAGTTAGCCGACCAGAGTCAGCTGATCCGCGAACGCCTGGCCGACCTTTATCTCTCGTGGTCAACAGACATCGCCACGGTCATCGCCGAGGCCCAGGCCGACGGCTCGATCTCGACCAAGACGCCCGCCGCTGACCTGGCCGCGTTTCTTCTCGACGCCTATGAGGGCGCGCTGTTGCGGGCCCGTGTCGAGAAAAGCGGACGTGCCTTCGACCGCTTCATGACTGTCGCCTTCACCCAGATCGTCGTCTGAGTTCAAACCTATGGCCGCCGAAGCACCCGTTTTTGGCCAAAAGATCAAGATGACCGACCATCTTATCAAGGAGCAGGCTATGATAAGAACACCCCCCTCAATGGCCCGTCTGTACTGGCTGGCGTTGGGCACATTTGCCATTGGCACCGAAGGCTTCATGATCGCGCCGCTGCTGCCCGATCTGGCCCGCGACCTGTCCGTGAGCCTCGCCAGCGCGGGACAACTGGTCACGGCGTTTGCACTCACCTATGCGCTCAGTTCGCCGGTCCTGACTGCGCTCACGGGCGACATCGACCGGAGGCGGCTGTTAATCGCCTCCATGCTGGCGTTCGCAGCGGCGAACTTCGTGGCATTGTCAGCGCACAGTTATTCCGGTCTGTTGGCAGCGCGCATCCTGCTCGCCGTCGCGGCCGTTCTCTATGTCCCAAACGCAAACGCCCTGGCGAGCGCCCTCGTCGAGGCGTCGCACCGTGGCACGGCCCTGTCGATCGTCACCGGCGGCACCAGCGTCGCGGTCGCCCTAGGTGTGCCTCTCGGCGCGCTCGTCGGCGATCAATTCGGCTGGCGTGTGAATTTCGCGGTCGTCGGCGTACTGGCATTGATCGCGACCGCCGGGTTGCTGAGCGGGCTTCCCCGCAACATCGCCGAGCGTCTGCCCGTCGCGAGCCTACGCGAGCGCCTCGACGTCGCGCGTCAGCCCGCAGTTCTTCTGGCTCTGCTCAGCACCATGATGTGGGCGACGGGTGCCTTCACTATCTACACCTACCTCGCGTCGTTCCTCGCGCGCGCCGCGGGGCTGACGGGCTCGTCCGTCAGCGCTGTGCTGTTCACCTGGGGCGTCGCGGCTGTGATCGGTCTCAGGCTCGGCGGGCGCCTGACCGACCGCTTCGGACATCTGCCGGTCATTGTCACGAGCCTGTCAGTGTTGGCGCTTGCCTTCCTGAGCCTGTCGACAAGTGCCGTCTTCCTGCCGCCGGCAGCAGCGCGCGCGCCGATCCTGCTCGCGATCGTCCTGTGGGGCGTATCGGCGTGGGCGTTCTTCCCGGCCCAGCAGGCGCGGCTCATTAGCATCGCCGGCGTGAAGGTGGCGCCGGTCGCACTTTCGCTGAACGCATCGTTCCAGTTCTTCGGCTTTTCATCAGGTGCGGCTCTCGGCTCGCTGACCGTAGTCCACGCCTCGCCTTTGGCGCTCGGTTGGGTCGGTGCGAGCTGCGTGATCGCGGCCTTGTCGCTCGTGGCGGTCACGAGCCGCCACGCGCGGTGCCCGTCGCCGGTCGCGGCCTAACCCGAAACTACAGGAGACCTTCCATGTCAAAGACCACTCCGGAACAGAACAAAGCGCTCGTTCTCGAAGCCTTCGACACGCTCTTCAACAAACGCGACTATAAGGCCGCGGAACGCTACTGGTCGGACCGCTACATCCAGCACAGTGCGCATATCGCGCCCGGCCGCGACGGTCTATTCAACCTCGTCCGTACGCTGCCGGATACTTCTAAATACGAGAATCATATCGTCCTCGCCGAAGGGGACTTCGTGATCGCGCATGGCCGGTTCTCCGGTAATGGACGTCCGGCCGCCTGGGTCGCCGCTGACATTGTCCGAATGGAAGACGGCAAGCTCGCCGAGCACTGGGACGTCCTCCAGGACGAAGTCACTAAGGGAGAATCGAAAAGCGGCTTGCCGATGTTCGGCACGTCGTTCCCCAAACTAGTTCCTCAATCCGCGCCCGCCGGCACTGACACTTCCTTGGGGGTAGAGGAAGCGCGGAGGATCGTCTCGCCGCTATATGACGCGCTAAATCAACCTTCAAAGAAAGATGTGTCCGCCTTGTTGGCCAAGGCAACCAATCCTGACTATCGATCGTATCATACAAATGAGGACTGGCTGACGCGCGATCAACTGGCTGAGGTATTTAAGAACATTGGTTCGGCTGTCCCCGATCTGCACTGGACAATTAAGGACATCCAAGCGCTTGGTAACCAAATCGTGGTACGTGGCGAAGCGACCGGGACACCCGCAGGCGAGTTTTGGGGAGCGAAGCCGACCGGTAAGAGCTTTAAGACGATGGCGATTGATCTGTTCACGGTGAAGAACGGCAAGCTGGCGTCCGCTTATCATGTCGAGAACTGGATGACGGCACTCCAGCAGATCGGCAAGTAGATCTCCGTCTCTTTAGCGCTGTCTTAGGGGTTTTGGGGTTGATTGGCTGGCGCAGGAAGCGGAAGAACGGCGCTGCTATCGCAGCCGCCTGATCAAAACACCTGATAGGATTTCGGAGGGACCGCCGCCTGGAGGCGGTCTTTCTGTTTGCGCCTTGCCGATTATGTTGCAGCGCATGAGCATACCCGCATTCCTACCCTCACATTAGCGACCTAGGCGAAGCGGCAACAGTTATGTTGCCGATAATCACGTGTTTCTTTCAAGCAGTGGTACGTCAAACAGTACAACACCCAGGGAAGAGCTGTCGTCTAAGAACTTGAAAAATGAACGGATTAGCCGACAGACCCAGCGCTCCATCATTAGGCGGACACGGCTGGCGCGGTAGCCAATAGAAGCCGTGTCCGCTTTACCCCGGTGAGTTCAACCGGTCGACGCAACACCCCTCACTGGAGCGCACCGACTGTTAGTGCCGGAGCAATTTCTCCATTAAGAGCCAAGACATTAGACACCGCTCTCGTTCCTTCGAGCGGCTCAGGCGTTATCCGCCAATATTGGCAGCTCTTCCAGCCCTCTCAGCGCTTTGCCTTCAGCTGCGGCATGAACCGTGTCCGTGCATGTCCCTCCATGTGCATGCCATTCCAACGTGGCGGATTAGAGTGAAGGGGTGTTGCGTCGACCGGTTGAGTCCACCCCCCAAAACGCGTCGCGACACTCACTGATCAAAGCGTTGCATTGTGTTGCAAATTGTTCTTTGCAAAAAATTCGGCTGGCTCAGGCGAAGGAACAGAGAAGCCAATCGGCCCGCTCGCGGTCACGCCGCGGCGGCGGTCCGTTTCAGGATCGCGAGGATGTCGGTCGGATCGGCACGATCGCGATAATCCACATCCGTGTAGGCATAGATGATGACGCCGTCGCGGTCGATAATGTAAGTCGCCGAGATCGGCAGCGCCCATTCGCCGGCCGTGCCGTTCTTGGCGGGAATGTCCAGGCCAAACTCCTTGTAGGCGGATTTCAACTCGTCGCTGAAGTCGTAGACCGACCGGAACGCGCGGCCAACCTTCTGGCCGACATCGCTGAGCACCTCGAAGGTGAGTGCGTTTTTCTCGGCGGTCGACAGCGAATCATCCGGCTTCTCGGGGCTGATCGCGACCAGTGCCGCGCCCGCCGCCTCGATATCGGGAAGGAGGCGCTGAAACGCCCGCAGTTCGAGATTGCAGAACGGACACCAGCCGCCGCGGTAAAAGGCGACGATAACCGGTCCTTTCTTCAAGAGCGTACCGACGTCGACGGATTCGCCCCTGGCGTTGCCGAGCACGATCGACAGCGCGCGATCGCCAACCTTGAGGGCCGTCTTCGCCAGCCCGTCGCGAAGCTGCGCAATATGCCGCTCCATAATCGCCTGCCGTTCCGCAGGCACGCGCTTGAACCATCCGGCGCGATATTCGGCGAGCTCTTGTTTCAGGGACATGATGACCTCGTTTTTGTTGGCATGAGGGGATTTGGGATTAAACGTCGTAGGCCACGGCATTGCGCGCCAGGCCGTCGAAGCAGTCGAGCAACCGATCCCGCCACAGCTTGACTGGATCGCCCTCCTCAAGCAGCGCGAGCGGGCTGATGCAGCGTGCCCATTGGAATTGACCGAACAGGGCATAATCGGCATAGAGCGGCTCGTCTCCGCCGAAGAAAGGCTCGGTTTTCAGCGTCGTGCGCAGCGGCGCGAGGCTTGCACGAAACCCAGGAAGCTTGGCGTCGCGGTTGGCGACGAAAGCCTCCAGCGTCTTGCCGACACGCTGTTCACGACTGGTGCGAAAATACTCACGATCCCTGTCGGCAACGCGCCCCAGGATATCGAGTGCGATAAAGGGAAAGATCGCGGTAACCAGAGCGTCGGCGAGGCTCGAATAATGGCGCGTCAAGCGCCTCGCTGCGGCGCCGCCGAACAGAGACGGCGAGTCCGGGTAGGTGTCTTCCAGATAATTCGCGATGGCCCAGGAATCGGCGATCCAGCGATCGCCATCGACGAGGACTGGTACCGTCTTGCTGCCTGACGGCGCGATCTCCGCCTTTTCGGTAAAGCGCCACGGGATGGTCTCGATCGGAAGCCTCTTGTGCGACAGGGCAAGCCTGATCCGCCAGCAATAGGGACTGAAGCGGCGATTCGGATCAGCACCGGCGAGATCGTAGAGACGTAGCGTCATGCGGTCATTGCTCCGCTCATCGCGCCAGGACCGCTGCAGTTTGGCCGAAAAGAACCTTTTTCGATTCCTCGCTGACCGTCGGCGCAGTATTAATCTCTTGAGCCTTGGCATAGGCTCGTTTGACGGCAGCGCGATCGCGCAACGCCTCGAACCAGCGCTTCAGATGTGGGAAGTCTTCGAGCTTTTGGCCTTGCCGCTCGTAAGGCACCACCCAGGGATAGATGGCCATATCAGCGATCGAATAGCGGTCGGCCACGAATTGGCGATCCGCAAGACGTTTATTGAGCACGCCGTAGAGGCGATTCGTCTCTTTGACGTAGCGCTCGATCGCGTAAGGGATCTTTTTCGGCGCATATTGCGAGAAATGGTGGTTTTGGCCCGCCATCGGTCCGAGCCCGGCCATCTGCCAGAACAGCCACTCTATGACTACGATGCGGTCGCGCAGGCCGTTCGGTAGATATTGGCCGGTCTTGTCGGCGAGATAGACGAGGATGGCGCCGGACTCGAAGACCGAAAGCGGATCGCCCCCATCCTTTGGGCTGTGATCGACGATCGCCGGCATGCGATTGTTCGGGGAAATCGCCAGGAATTCCGGTCGAAATTGCTCACCCTTGCTGATATTGACGGGCACGATCCGATACGGAAGCCCGGTCTCTTCAAGGAAGATCGTGATCTTGTGCCCGTTCGGCGTGGTCCAATAATAGAGATCGATTATCGTTTTGCCTTTCCTTTGCGCGGCGGCTTGAGCATTGCGAGCGGCGGCCGCACGACGCCTTCCATCACGCGCAATAGTCAGGCGGTCATCGCCCAACATGTGACAGCTTTTCTGCCGCGCTTGAAGGTGGATCCGATGAATAGACATTATTCCGGGCGGGAATGTAACCTCGGTGCGAGCTGCGCGCTGTCGCCTACGCTAATCGGCAGTGCGGAAGTCCAGAAACTCAGCCTTATTTGCGTGCAAATCCGGGGACCCGTTTGGGATGCCCATCGCGTTTTGGACGAACTGCGTGAAGATGCGTGCTTTAGCGGTTGCGGTTCGCCCGGCTGGGAACACCGTCCAGAGATCAATCCGCGGCAATTCCCATTCCCGGAGCACAACCTGTACCGTTCCGTCCGCGATTTCAGGCGCGAACATCCACTCAGAGGCGATCGCGATACCGGCACCGGCCAGGACGGCTGCGCGCACCCCCTCAGCAGCGCTTACACGTAGGCGACCCTTCAACGTAACCGCAATTTCTGCTCCATCGCGCTTAAAGGTCCAGTCCGCACCGCCGCCTTTCTGCGCATAGATCACCGCTTCATGTGTGATCAGATCGGCTGGCGCCGCAGGTTCGCCAACGCGTGCAAAATAAGCTGGCGATCCGAGAACGACCTGACGTCCGCTCGCAATGCGCCGTGCCGTCAGTGTGGAGTCGGTAAGCCGCCCCATGCGCAGCGCAACATCGATCCCCTCGTGAACGAGATCGATATTCCGGTCGTCCAGCACGACCTCAATTTGAAGCCCGGGATGCTGCGCCAGGAATTCCGGTAGGTGCGGTATCAGGTGAATGCGGGCAAGTGTGACCGCCGCGGAGATGCGCAGTCTGCCCGTGAGGCCGCTGTCCGCACCGCGGGCGGCGAGTTCCGCCTCCTCCGCCTCCTCGATCGATCGCCGCGCCCGTTCATAGTAGTTGAGTCCCGCTTCGGTCGCTGTCAGTCCGCGCGTAGTACGCACCAGCAGTTTGACGCCAAGCCGATCCTCAAGTTGCGCCACCATTTTCGACACTGCGGGCTGTCCCACGTTGAGGCGACGCGCGGCGGCGGAAAATGACCCCGCATCGACCACGACAATAAACGCCTCCATGGCGGCCATTCGATCCATAGTGTCGCCTCGTCGCGGCGTTATTGCCGGCAGGAATAAATCCTATTCGAAGTCGGCGTCTACCTAAAGGCTAGTCCTTCTGCCATTTCCGCAAATGCCGGCCACCGCAGAGCGCGCGGATATCAAGGGAGCAATGCCATGAGCCGCTTTGATACCTATCGTGGCAGCTTTTCCAATGCTCGTCTGACCCGTTCGAAAACCGGCGTGCTGGAAGTGGCGCTTCACACCGATGGCGGCACGCTGGTCTTCAATGGCCATACCCATGAGCAGTTTGTCGACCTGTTTCATGCAATCGGCGCCGACCCCGACAATCGCATCGTCATCCTCACCGGCAGCGGCGAAGCGTTCATGGAGACCATCAGCCCCGAAGGCTTCGATTTCTTCACGCCGCAGGGCTACGACAAGGTTTATCGCGAGGGCAAAAAGATCCTCATGAATATCCTCGACATTGAAGTGCCGCTGATTGCCGCGGTGAACGGCCCGGCGCTGTTGCACTCCGAGTATGTCCTTCTCGCCGACATAGTGTTGGCCGCCCCATCGACGGTTTTCCAGGACAAGCCGCACTTCGAGTTCGGCATCGTGCCCGGCGACGGCGTCCATCTGCTGTGGCAAGAAGTCATCGGCACTATACGCGGTCGCTATTTCATCCTCACCCGGCAGGAGCTCGATGCCCAGACAGCTAAGGAATGGGGCGCGGTCAACGAGATCGTGCCTGCGGACAAGCTGCTTCCCCGTGCCCGCGAGATCGCCGAAGGGCTCGCCAAGCTGCCGCCGCTCACCACGCGCTACACGCGGATCGCACTGACGCAGAAGCTGCGGCGCATCATCGATGAGGGCGTCGGATACGGCCTGGCATTGGAGGGTATCAGCGCTGCGGAGGTGGCCCGCGGGAGCGCAAGATAACGACGATGCCTCTCCTCGTAACCAGCGCATCCGGAGCGAATGGCGAACGGATACGGAGTCCTCCTCACCTTTGGTATCGCTTCCTGGCGTAAGAAATGAAAGCCGTAATCATGGACATTTTCTCACGAGGTTCGCTCGGCCCTTACCTATTACCCAACCGCATTGTCATGGCGCCGATGACACGCAATCGCGCCGGCAAGGACAGAGTGCCGACAGCATTGAATGCAACTTATTATGCCCAAAGAGCGAGCGCTGGCTTCATTGTTACCGAAGCGACTCAAATTTCACCGCAGGGCATCGGTTATCCGGCAACTCCGGGGATTCATTCGCAAGAGCAAGTCGTGGGGTGGAGGCAGGTCACGCAGGCGGTTCACGCAAAGGGCGGCCGTATCTTTCTTCAACTCTGGCATGTCGGGCGCATCTCTCATCCATCTATGCAGCCCGGCGGCGTTTTGCCTGTCGCGCCATCTGCGATCCGTCCGGAGGGTGAGGCGTCAACGGTCGACGGCCGCAAGCCGTTCGTAACGCCCCGTGCGCTAGAGCTAGCTGAAATTCCGAGTATCGTCGACGACTACCGTCGCGCTGCGAAAAACGCTCGGGCAGCAGGCTTCGACGGCGTCGAACTCCACGGCGCCAACGGCTACCTCCTCGACCAGTTCTTACGTGACAAAACAAATAGGCGTTCCGATCGATACGGCGGCTCTATAGCAAATCGCGCCCGTCTTTTGCTTGAGGTTGTCGAGGCGGTGGCTGAGGTTTGGGGACGGAACCTGGTAGGTGTGCGCTTATCGCCGTCAAGCCCATTCAATGACATGGGAGATAGTGAACCTGAAGCAACCTTTGGGTACGTGATCAAGGAGCTTGATCGACTGGGTCTCGGGTACCTGCATATTGTGGAAACCGGCACAAACAATACCGGAGCCAATGGTGTTCGCCTCGATGCCGCGCATTTCCGTAGAATTTATGGCGGTCTACTCATTGCGAATGGTGGATACGACCGCGCTAGGGCAGATGCCGTGATCGGACAAGGTTGCGCCGATCTGGTCTCGTTCGGCGCCCTATTTCTGGCGAATCCAGATTTACCTGAGCGCTTACGCGCCAAAGGTCCATTCAATCCGCCCGACCGCGCAACATTCTATGGCGGCGGAGACAAAGGCTATGCGGACTATCCCGCGCTCGGCCAACAATTGGCCGGCGTGTAAGCCATTATCTGTCGCAGGCCCATCGCGATGATATCGATCACGGCTGGGGGGTGAATTGCTGCTCAACCCGCGCCGACGAGGAGATCAAAAAGGTCGGTTTTTTGTTGCGGTGCATGAGTCCGTTCCTGACCGATTTTGTTCGTTTAGATGAGGCCGTTCCCGACGATAATCCTGCGCGCAAGATCGCCGCCGTTTTGGATTTATCATGGGTATACGGCGAACTTGCGCCGCACTATCCGACACTCGGTCGGCCGTCGGTCGACCCTGTGCTGATGCTGCGGATGCTGATCATTGGCCTTCGCTCCGAGCGGTTGTTGTGTCGCGAGGTGCAGGTGAACTTTGCCTACCGCTGGTTCTGTAAGCTTGGCATAGAGCACAAGATCCCCGATCACTCGGTATTTTCGCGAGCGCGCAACGAGCGGTTTCAGGACAGCGGCATTTTCCGCCGGGTATTCGAGCGTGTCGTGGAGGCCTGTATTGCGGCCGGGCTGGTTGGCGGAGAAGTGTTTGCCGTGGATGCGAGCCTGATCGAGGCCGACGCCAACAAGCATCGCTCGATCCCGGGCTCAGAATGGCAAAAGACCTGTGATCACCAGACCGCGAGCCGGGCCATGCAGGAGTATCTGGTATCTGGCGACTCTTGATGACGCGGCCTTTGGTGCGGCGAGCGACGTTACCCCAAAGTTCGTGTCGCCGTCCGACTCAATGGACCAACGCGCTGCGAGGGTCGGCGTTCTTCGCCTACGCCGACAACTATCTGATCGACGTGAAGTTTGGGATTATCATGGATGTCGAGGCATCGCGCGCCATCCGGCAGGCCGAGGTTGGCGCCTCGCAGACCATGATCGAGCGGACCGAAGCCTGCTTTGGCATCAAGCCCGCATGGCTGGCAGGAGACACCGCCTATGGCTCGGCCCCCAACCTCGATTAGCTGGTCAACCAGCAGAGAATCGCGCCGCATGTGCCGGTCATCGACAAATCGCAGCGCGAAGACGGCACGTTCTCGCGCGAGGACTTCATCTACGACGAGGTGCAAGACATCTATACATGCCCGGCGGGCAAGACGCTGACGACGACGGGCCATGTCGGCACCGATCACTCGCTCCAGTATCTCGGCTCCGTACCGGAGTGTCGTGCCTGCCCGCTCAAAGCGAAGTGCTGCCCCAAAATGCCAGCAAGACGGGTCAAACGCGACGTCCATGAGGCCGCACGCGATGTCGCTCGGAGCCTCGCCAAAACACCGGCGTTCGCGCAATCGCGTCGTGATCGCAAAAAGGTCGAGATGCTGTTCGCGCACCTCAAGCGTATTCTTCGGCTTGACCGATTACGCCTTCGCGGCCCGAGCGGAGCACAGTTCGAGTTCACGCTGACGGCGATCGCGCAAAACCTGAGGCGCCTCGCCAAGCTCGTAGCGCGTCCTCCGCCGGTCGCTTCCGCCGCGTGCTCCGCGTAAGCGCCCAGTTCGTGGCGTCAGGAGTTCCAACGTCTCAGTCCTGTAGTTCCGCAGCGGCCTGGCGCAAAACCATAGTTCCGGCTCGGCCTAAAATCCCAGAACGCCGCAAACGACCTGCAAGACCGACTTGTGCAACAAAATCGACCCATAGCGGACGCGCCACTCGGTGACCGCCGCCAAGACGGAAGCCACATCAACGTCAACGAGACGGTAGACGCCAGCGTGTTCGAGCGGTGGCGCGCCGATCCAACGTATCGCCCGGAGTGATCGAAGATCCCTTTTGTGGACACCGACTGCTTTGAAATGGCATGCACGTTAGTCGCGCAACACCTCGAGCGCTTTACTCCAGCGGAACAATTCATTTAGCAATGTCGTCGCAGCCTGATCCTGTAGCTCGCTCGCGCAAAGTTTTCCTTCCTTGATATTTTGCGCAACCATTGGAAACACGACGGCCTCAAAAATTGGCACAACTTTTAGCGTTGTGAGGATTTGCTTTTCGACTTGCACTGCGCGAGTGCCACCTGCCACGCCCCCATAGCTAACGAAGGCAGCCGGCTTATAATTCCATTCCTTGTAAACGTAATTGAGGGCATTCAGCAGCGCTGGCGGCGGACCGCCGTTGTATTCCGGCGTCACGAATACATACGCGTCAGCATCATTGACAATCGCCGCCCACTTCTTCGTGTGGTCGTGTTCGTATTGCTGGATGGCCGGGTGCTTTGGCTCGTCAAAAATTGGCAAATTGACCTTTGCCAAATCTACAATATCGGGATTGAACCGCCCATTCGCCACCGCACGTTGAAAAAACCATTCTCCGATCAGGAGTCCCACTCTACCGGGACGCGTGTTACACACGATGATCTTTAATTTTTTGGACAAGGTCGAATTCCTTCTGTTGTGCCAAAGTCAGAATTGCGCTCGGGTCTCTTGGCCGGGCGCGCAAAGAGTCGCCGCCGAGCGATCAACCATTTCGTTGACAAACGACCTCCTTCAGTTCGTCACCGTGCAGAATTCATCAAGATCAAAAACGGAGAACGGAGCGTTCGCCAAATATCAACTTTCATTGGCGAGGAGGTGTCCCATATCTCCCGCGACAGGAGGGATGATCGCGCTGGGCTGCGCCTAGAAAGAGGTCGGCATGCTTCCCGTTATTCTGTTCTGCGAAACGGTCATTGTTCCTTTTGCCTTAGTAGCGACAGTCCATGCGCTTATAGCGTTGAGTTTGTTCGTCCAACGGTTTTCAGTCGCTATGCGCCCAACGCTCCCAAAACCCATCAATAAGGGGACAATTACTCTTCTCACTCCCAACCGTCGCCGACATTTCACCAAGGGGTGGCTCAATTGAGCAAGAGGAAGCGCGCATAGCGGCCAGCAGACGGATGGGTTCCCATGCCAGTGCCTCGCGGGCGTGATGGCGCCGGTTACTTCGCCCCACTCAAGGGGTTGAAGTTGGACAACGGTACCGAGCTCTATCTCGGCTTGGTCCATCGCACCGATGGTGTTAGCGGCACCGTACGGCGCATGGCGGTGGCAAACCGTGTCGGAATTCGGAGTTGCGATCGAATGCGGCCTCCGTCGCCGCCCGCTGGAAACGATACCCGCGCTCCTTGATCTTCACCGCGAAGTCGCACTGAGCGCGGAATAGTGTCTCGCGATCAGTCTGTGGTCACTGTGGCCTGCGCAACCACGCGAGCGTAGCGAGCAGCGCAAACATCACGACCGCGTCGGCCGGGTTATCATGCGTAACGGTCAGATGCGAGATTCCCGCTCCGACCATCACGCAGCAAAGTAACGCCACCGCGGGGAGAACCGTTTTTGGCCAAAACAGCAGCGCGCCGCCCACAATTTCGCACAGCGCGGTGAAATAGAGGAACCATTGGCCAAAGCCGATTTTGTCGAAAAGGTCGACAAACTGTTGAACCCCCGCGAGCTTTGCGCACCCGGCGGCGATAAAAGCCAAGCCGAGAATTATCTGCAGAACCCACGGCAACCACGCCTTCCATCGGGATCCTGTGACACTCGTTTCCATTTTATCGATATTTGTCATGATGTTTGCTCTTGCTTCATTGCGGCGATGCACTCGTGTGAACGACTTCGGCAGCCTTGTGGCTGCCGTCGCAGAAGGGTGGCGTGCCTGTCTGCTTGCACTGGCAGAAATAGACGGTCTTTGTCCCCTCAGCGGAGTACGCGAGGGGTGTAAATTCGGATCCTTTTTGAGACCCGTCGCAGAACGGTTGTTTGCTCGATTTTTCGCAGGAGCACCAATAATAAGTCTTACCCGCCTCCAGCGCCGCGGCGGCCGGAAACTTATGGGCGACCTGTCCCTTCATCACGAGCTCCTCAAAGATCTCCTGGGCCGTAGCCGGAACCAACCTCGCTCCATAAGCTCGCGGGCACACCACGACAATTCAAGCTCGCGAATGAAGAACGGTGCGTACTCCGGATAAGAACTTCCGAAGAAGTGACCTTCCCCATATTTTCCACCCTCGGAGAAGGTTTGCGCGAATTTGCGCCATCGAGGGGGAATTGATTGGTCCGCTCTATTTTCGCCGGCGCAGTCGTCGCCTTGACCAGTCTGGCCGCGGTTGCCCAGCAGGATCCCATTGCTGCGCGTAACGCACTTATGAAGGCCAACGGTGACGAGGCCAAGATCGCGTCGACCATGACAAAGGGAGAGGCACCCTTTGATCTCGCGGCCGCGCATAAGGTCTTCGCGACATTTGAGGATTCGGCGCAAAACGGTGGGGACGCTCTTCCCGCCGAATTCTCAAACCGGCGAGCAGGCCAGTGCCCATCCGAAGATTTGGGACAACATGGCGGCCTTTGAGTCGCGTCTCGACAATCTCGGCAAAGACTCGATCGCTGCGAACAACGCTGTAAATGATCTCGACAGCTTCAAGGCTGCCTTCACGAAGGTGGCCAAAGACTGCGGTGACTGTCACCACACGTATCGGATGAGAACCGAGTAGGTCAGAGCCGACCGATCGGTCGATCCATGAAAACATGATCGGCGCTACCTACCGACATTTCTCGCGCGTCGTTTTCGGAGTTAGACGCCCATTAAGCTAAGAACTTCGCTGCGGCTCGTCGCGTCCGCTCGGAAAACACCGAGCATCCGACTGGTGGTCATGACCACCCCAGGCGTGCAGACCCCGCGGGAGGCCATGCAGCCGTGAGTCGCTTGGAGCACGACGGCCACCCCGAGTGGCTTGAGATGAGTCCAAATACAGTCGGCGACCTCGGCCGTGAGACGTTCTTGAATTTGGAGGCGACGGGCGTAACCGTGCAACACGCGGGCGAGCTTGGAAATGCCGACGACGCGGTCGCGGGGAAGGTACGCGATGTGCGCCTTGCCGACGATCGGCGCCATGTGATGCTCGCAATGGGACAGAAAAGGGACGTCCTTGAGAAGGACGATGTCGTGGTAACCGCCGGCGTCCTCAAACGTTCGTTCCAGATGTACTGCGGGCTCTTCTTCGTAGCCCCGGCAATACTCGCGCCAAGCCCGGGCAACGCGTTTGGGCGTGTCGACCAAGCCTTCTCGGTCAGGATCGTCTCCCGCCCAGCGCAGCAGGGTACGAACGGCTTCTTCAACTTCCGAGGGGACGATCTGCTGCGTGACGTCTTGACCGGTGAAGCGGCTAAGGTCTGGTGCAAGTGACATCGCCTAAGGATGGCCAGGCCCTGGCAGATAACTACGAGCAGAGAGAAGAACAAACCGTTCTCTCGCCGCGCACGATGTCCCGCTCGCGTAACCGGCTCACTTCTGAGAGTTTAGGTGGCCCCGGCTCGACTGTCGTTAGACAAGCAATTTCCCATTCGACCCGCCCATCCCCACCTAATCTGAGGAGCGGCAGAGGAGGAAAACCATGGCCGAGTTCACGAAACCGCGTGTCGTAGGCTTCAACCATGTCGCGCTGGAGGTGGGCGATATCGATGAGGCCCTAGCGTTCTATGGTCGTCTGTTCAAATTCGAGCTGCGCGGCAAGAATGACACCATGGCTTTTATTGACTTGGGCGATCAATTTATCGCGCTTCAGAAGGGCCGTAGGCAATCCGCAGACGAGGGCCGTCACTTCGGATTGGTCGTTGAAGATAAGGAGGCGGCGCGCGAAGCCCTTAAGGCGGCCGGTGTCGCCCTCATCGACGGTCCGTTCCTCGATTTCCGGGACCCATGGGGCAATCGCGTAGAGATTGTCGGGTACGACAACGTTCAATTCACGAAAGCCCCCAACGTGCTGCGTGGCATGGGGCTGACACACTTGGCTAAGAATAACAAAGCAAAGAAGGAACTGGCTCAAAAAGGAATGGCGGTAGAGTAGACTCGGCAGCTGACATTCAGCCGGTCGGCACTCATGTTGCCGGGAAGAACAGCTCGGACGCTCCAATCATTTGAACGGCGGCGCTGCGTAGACGATCTCGCCACCGACAAAAGTGAGTAGGGAACCTACCGCACCTTGAAGGGTCGGTTTGCCATTATAATAGGGGTACTGGTCATAGGTTCAGTACCCGTCCGTAAGCATCCAGCACCGCTTCCTTCATCATTTCCGACAAAGTCGGATGTGGGAAGATGGTGTGCATCAGCTCTTCCTCGGTGGTTTCGAGATTCATCGCCACCACGTAACCCTGGATAAGTTCGGTCACTTCCGCGCCGACCATGTGGGCGCCAAGAAGCTGCCCGGTCTTCTTGTCGAAGATGACTTTGACCAGACCCTGATCTTCGCCGAGTGCGATCGCCTTGCCATTGCCGACGAACGGGAAGCGGCCGACCCGGATGTCGAGGTTCTGGTCTTTTGCCGCCTGTTCGGTGAGGCCGACGGATGCGACTTGCGGCGTGCAATAGGTGCAGCCGGGGATCATCCGTTTGTTCATCGGATGCGGATGCAGACCCTTGATGCCTTCGACGCAAATGACGCCTTCGTGCTCAGCCTTATGGGCAAGCATCGGCGGCCCCGCGACATCGCCGATGGCGTAGATACCCGGCACATTGGTTTTACAGAGGCCATCGATCACGATTGAGCCGCGATCGGTCTTCACGCCAAGCTTTTTGAGGCCAAGATTTTCGATATTGCCAACGACGCCGACCGCGGCGATGACGCGATCGACAGTAAGCGTTTGCGTGCCGCCTTTGCCGTCGTCGATGGTGGCGGTGACGCTGTCGGCTTTCTTGTCGAGCTTGGTCACCTTGGCGCCTGTGAAAATCTTAATGCCCTGCTTTTCAAAGCTCTTGCGCGCAAAGACGGCAATCTCGGCATCTTCCACCGGCAGGATCTGCGGCAACACTTCGACGACGGTCACTTCGGCGCCAAGCGTGCGGTAGAACGAAGCAAACTCGATACCGATCGCGCCGGAGCCGACGACCAGCAGCGACTTCGGCATTTTGTCCGGCACCATTGCCTCGAAATAGGTCCAAACCAGTTTCTTGTCGGGCTCGAGGCCCGGCAGCACACGCGGCCGCGCGCCGGTTGCGATGATGATGTGCTTGGTTTGATAGCTTCCGGCGCCGAGCGCGCCTTTGGGCGCTTCGCTGCGTCCGGCTTTCACCGTGATCTTGCCGGGCGCGTCGATCGCCGTCTCGCCCCAGATCACCGTGACCTTGTTTTTCTTCATCAGCAAACCAACGCCGTCATTGAGGCGTTTTGACACTGCACGCGAGCGTTTCACCACGGCGGCCGGGTCGTACGTGACCTCGCCGGCGGAGAGGCCGTAATCCTTGGCGTGCCGCATGTAATGGAAAATTTCCGCCGAGCGCAGCAGCGCTTTGGTCGGGATGCAGCCCCAGTTGAGACAAATGCCGCCGAGATATTCACGCTCGACGATGGCGGTCTTAAATCCGAGCTGTGCGGCACGGATCGCGGTCACATAACCGCCAGGTCCAGAGCCAATAATGATGATGTCGAATGAAGAGTCGCTCATGGGCTCACACAAGGATCGTCACGGGATCCTGCAATAGCCGCTGGAGCGTGCCGAGCAGCTTTGCGCCCACCGCTCCATCGATGACGCGGTGATCGCACGAAGCAGTCACGCCAAGCATGGTTGCAAAGGACACCTCGCCGGTCTCGGTTTCGATCGGCTGGCGGCGCGCGGCTCCGACGGCAAAGATCGTCGAGTGAGGTGGATTTATAATGGCGGTGAATTCCCTCACCCCATACATGCCGAGATTCGAAATCGCCGACGAGCCGCCCTGATAGTCGGTCGGCTTGAGCTTCTTGCTTCGAGCCCGATCGGCCAATTCCTTAACTTCGTTAGAAATCTCGCTCAGCGTCTTACGTTCCGCCTGGCGAATGACGGGCGTGATCAGGCCGCCGTCAAGAGCAACCGCGACGCCAATATCGGAATGTCTGAATTTGAGGATTCTATCGCCGGCCCAGATAGCGTTGGCTTCCGGCACATGGCGAAGCGCAAGCGCCAAGCCACGGACGACGAAATCGTTAATCGAAACCTTATAGGCTGGCCTCCCCTCCACATCCTTCGGTGCCGCCGCGTTTGCTTGCTCTCGGAGGGCAAGAAGACGGTCGATATTCACATCGAGAGTGAGATAAAAGTGCGGGACCGTCACCGCCTGCGTCAGCCGAGTGGCGATCGTCTTGCGCATCCCGTCGAGCGGCACTTCCTCGTAGCTGTCGGAATCAAAGAGCGCCTTGACCTCCCCGGCGCCGGGCCCCTCAACGGCGGCGACAGCGCGCGACGGGCGCGGTGCATCTTCGATATCACGCGCGACGACGCGACCGTGCGGCCCGGTGCCGCGCAGGCGGGAGAGATCGATGCCGGCTTCACTGGCGAGACGCCGGGCCAGTGGCGTGATCGAGATTCCTCCCGGAAGCTTTGCCGCGCCGAAATTGCGGTCCGGCGTGCGCACTTCAAGGAACGGATCGATCTTGGCCGGCTGGACCGTGACCGCAACCGGCACGGTGGTTGCCGGCTGTGCCCGCAGAGCCTTCGACGCGGCTGGGAGCGGCGCGGTTATAGCTGCCCCCGCACCATCGGCGATGATGCCGACGATGGCGCCGACCGGCGCAACCTCGCCGGCCGTAATTAGAACTTCGCTCAAGGTCCCTGCCACGGTCGAAGGAACTTCCATCGTGACCTTGTCGGTCTCGATCTCGAAAAGGTTTTCGCCCGGCTTCACGGTATCGCCGACCGACTTGAACCATTTGGTGATCTTGCCCTCGGCGACTGTCTCGCCGAGTTGCGGCATCAATAAATCCATGACGCGGCGCTCACCAGGTCACCGACACGTATAAGGTTTCGGTGAATTCCAATAGGCCTTCATGGGCGCCTTCGCGGCCGAGGCCTGATTGCTTGACGCCCCCGAAAGGCGCCGCAGGATCAGATATGAGACCGCGATTGAGGCCGATCATACCGAATTCGAGCTTTTCCGAGACGCGTAAGCCGCGGCTGAGATCCTTGGTGTAGAGGTAGGCAGCAAGCCCGTACTCGGTGTCATTGGCACGCTCGATCACCTCGTCCTCCGATTTGAACGTCTGCAACGGCGCGACCGGGCCAAAGATCTCCTCGCTCAGCATTTTGGAATCGTCGGACACGTTCGACAGCACGGTCGCGGGATAAAAGAAGCCCGGCCCGGCGGGCGCCTTGCCTCCGGTAAGCACCTTCGCGCCCTTTTTCACAGCGTCGTCGACAAGCTCAATCACCTTGTCGCGGCCTTCTTTGTTGACCAGCGGACCGACCGCGACGCCGTCGTCGAGTCCGTTGCCCATTTTCAGTCCAGCCATTTTGGCCGTGAGTTTCCTGGCGAACTCGTCGTGCACCTTCTCATGCACATAGAAGCGGTTCGCCGCCGTGCAGGCCTCGCCCATGTTGCGCATCTTGGCGATCATCGCGCCGTCGATCGCGGCGTCGATGTCGGCGTCATCGAAGACGATAAATGGCGCGTTGCCGCCAAGCTCCATCGCTGACTTGACGATATTGTCGGCGGCCTCGTGCAGAAGCTTGCGGCCGACTTCGGTTGAGCCGGTGAAGGACACCACCCGGACACGCGGATCGTGCAGCATGGCGCCCACGACTTTTCCCGACGAGCGCGACGGAATGACATTGACTACGCCGGCCGGCACGCCGGCTTCTTCCAGGATCGGCATCAGGGCCAGCATCGTGAGCGGCGTATCGGAAGCGGGCTTGAGCACCACCGGGCAGCCGGCGGCGAGCGCCGGTCCGATCTTGCGGGTGGCCATCGCCGCAGGAAAATTCCACGGCGTGACGAGAACCGCGACGCCCGCCGGCTTGTGCTGGACGAAAATGCGAGCACCACTCGACGGCGCCACCGAGTTCTGGCCGATATCGCGCACCGCTTCTTCCGCATACCAACGGAAGAATTCGGCCGCGTAGGCGACCTCGCCGCGCGAGTCCAATAAGGCCTTGCCGTTCTCGATGGTGACAAGTTTCGCGAGCCGTTCGGCGTCGCGCATGATCAATTCGTAGGATTTGCGCAAAATTTCGGCGCGCTCGCGCGGCTTCTTCGCTGCCCATGCCGGATAGGCCGCACTCGCGGCATCGATTGCGGCCTTGGCATCATCGACCGTGGCGCTTGCGACCGAAGCGACTTTGCTCTCCGTCGCCGGGTCGATCACATCGAAGCGACTGCCGTCGGAAGCTTTGCGCCATTGTCCGCCGATCCAGAGATCAGTCGGAACATTGGCGAGGAGATTGTCGTACATGGCCATAATACACCTCTTCTCCGGCATCGTTGAGCTTTATCCGAGCATTCCGCCAGCGTCCGCCCGACACGGCAATGATGCCTACGATTCCAATGATCGTTTCACGCGCTCCGCGATTCGGTCGACGCTTGGCAGCGCGAGATCCTCAAGGAGGTCCGCGGCCGGCAACGGGATATGCGGCGTGGTGACGCGGACCGGCGCGCCATCAAGGTCGTAGAAGGTCTCGTCGGCGACGATGGAGACAATTTCCGCACCCCAGCCGCACAGCCGCGGATTTTCCTCGACGGTGAATAGCCGATGCGTCCGTGCGACCGATCCCAGAATGGTTTGCGTGTCGAGCGGTACCAGCGATCGCACATCGATCACTTCGCAATCGATGCCATACTCGCTTTCCAGCTTTTCCGCGGCTGCGAGCGCGCGCGGCACCATCAATGCCAAGGCAACAATGGTTGCGTCCTTCCCGGGACGGAGAATCTTCGCCGTGCCGAGCGTATCGACGATCTCGCCGTCGGGAACCTCGCCCTTGGTGGCGTAGAGCGATTTATGCTCGAGAAAGATCACCGGGTCCGGGTCGCGCACCGATGCCGCGAGCAAGCCGACCACGTCACGCGGCGATGACGGCGCAACGACTTTTAGGCCTGGAATCATCATGCACCAATTCTCGACGCTCTGGGAGTGCTGCGCGCCAAAACGGGAGCTCGCGCCGTTGCCGGTGCGGACGACCAGCGGGCATTTGACCTGACCGTTCGACATATAGCGGCTCTTGGGAAACTCGTTCGCGATGTAATCGAAGCAAACTGCGAAGAAATCCGAGAACATGATCTCGGCGATCGGCCTTAAGCCGGTCATGGCCGCTCCCATCGCAGCGCCGAGGATCGCCTGTTCGGAAATCGGCGTATCGCGGACTCGTAAGGGCCCGAATTGTTCGTAGAGGCCAACGCTCGTCTTGAATACGCCACCGGCCTTGCCGATATCCTCGCCGAGAAAGACCACGTCGGGATCTCGCGCCATCTCCTGGGCGATGCCACGGGCCACCGCGTCGCGATAGGTTAATTCCGCCATGCGAAACCTCCATCGGCATAAACATCGGTGGTGAGAAGTTCGGCCGGCGGCATCGGCGCCGCCTTGCACTTTTCGGTCGCGTCATCGACGACCCGCTTCACCTCGGCATCAATGCCGGCGATGACCTCGTCCCGGACGCCGAACTGCTTGAGCCGCTCGCGATAGATCGTGATAGGATCGCGCTCTTTCCATTTTTCGAGCTCGCCCTCAGGGCGATATTTGGCGGGATCGGCGCGGGAATGGCCGCTGTGGCGATAGGTAAGGCACTCAATCAGCGAGGGACCCTCGCCCACGCGCGCTTTCTCGTAGGCCGCAGTCGCCGTGCGATAGACGACATCGGCGTCGTTCCCGTCGATGACGATCCGCGGCAGTCCATAGGCCGCGGCACGATCCCCGGCCGGACTCTTTACCGCGGTGACATCTGAGATCGGCGTATATTCCATGTAGAGATTGTTTTCGCAGACGAAGATCACCGGCAGCATCCACACCACAGCGAAATTCAGCGCCTCGTGAAAAGCGCCGATATTAGTGGTGCCGTCACCGAAGAAGCAGACCGAGACGTCCTTCTGACCTTTGTATTGTGCGCGCCAGGCCGCGCCGCAGGCGATCGGCAGATGGGCGCCGATAATCGCGTAGGAGCCCATGACGCCGTGATCGACGGAGGTAAGGTGCATCGAGCCGCCCTTGCCGCGCATCAACCCATTGTCACGCTGCATCAGTTCGCCGAGGACTTTCTCAAACGGCACGCCACGGGCGAGCGTGTGGGCGTGGCCACGATAGGTGCAGAATGACAGGTCGCCGGGCCTCATGGCCACGGCACAGCCGGCGGCGATGGCTTCTTGGCCAAGCGAAAGGTGACTCGTGCCTTTCACCAGGTTCTGCAGAAACAGATCGAACGCGCGCTGCTCCGCCTCGCGGATTTCCAGTTGCGTACGATAGAGGCGCAACCGCGTTTCCTCGCCGAGGTCGTCGTTAGCGACAGCGTCCCGTTTCTGGGTTTTGAGCGCTGACATTTTGCCTCCAACATTTGGATGAGGGCCTCTTGAGGAAACCGATCATCCGTCAGACTTCCAAGCCCGAGCGAACCTGTTTGTTTTCGCTGGACACCTTGATGCCGGCGGTCAGCGCCATGGTCTCCAGCAACGCTCCGAAATCCATCGACAGATACTTTTCCGGATCCTTCTGGAGCGAGGCGGCGCCGATATGCATCTGCACCGTCTCACGCGCAGACGCCGTAACAGGCATCGGCACCCCAAGCTCGTGACCGGCGGACAATCCGAGGTCTATGTCCTTCAGAAGCAGCTTGGATGTGAACGTCGTCGTCCAGTCCAAATTTACCAGCGCCGGTGTCTTGTATTGCGTGAAGATCGAGCCCATCACGCTATTGTTCATGAACTCGAGGAAAGCGGCGCGCGAAACGCCCGCTTTTTGCGCGAGCAAGGTAATTTCGATCAGGTTTTCGATGACGACGCCGAGCATGACGTTATGGGCGATCTTGCAGACGCGGGCCAAGTCGCCGTCGCCGACGTAATACACTCCGCGCGGAGCGAACGTTTCGATGAGCGGCTTTACAGATTGAAAGGCTTTTTCCGGCCCCGAGGCGACGCTCGATAGTTTTCCCGCCCGAACGCAATTGCCGTTTCCGCTAACCGAAGCCACGACATACTGCACGCCTCGATTCGCGAGATCCCGACGCAGCTCACTCGATTCATCGATGCCGATGCTCGAACATTCGACAAGCGTTGTGGACTTTGCCGTTACACTTTTTCCAAAGACGGCCTTAGGCCCGAGGCAGACCTCTTTGACGTCGTCACCGGTCGCAACCATTGTGAACAGAACGTCGACATCCGCCAAGTCGCTTGGCTCGTTCACGAGAGTCGCACCGCGCTTGGCAAGCGGCTCTGCCTTCGACTTGGTTCGATTCCAAATCGAAAGCGGATAGCCACCGTCCAAAAGACGCGTCGCCATCGGAAAGCCCATTCTTCCGAGACCAATCCAACCAACACGCATCGACAATCTCCTGTTGTATTGAGCCTTCCCCAATTGCGTTCACAGGCTCGCAATCGATGGGTCAGCAAAGTATTTCTGGTATTCGGCGACCGCGGCGCGCTGATCGAGGGCGCCTTCCGATTTCGCGACAACTACCGTGGCCACGGCATTGCCGATCATGTTCACCAATCCGCGGCCCATCGACATGAAACGCTCGACGCCGAGCAAAAGCGCGAGACCCTCCACGGGCAGCGTTCCGATGGCAGCCAATGTCGATGCCAAGATCACGAACCCGGCGCCGGATACGCCCCCAACGCCCTTCGACGTGATCATCATGATGGCGATCAGTTCGACCTGTTGCGTGATCGTGAGGTGTATTCCGTAGGCCTGGGCGATAAAGAGCGTCGATAGCGAAAGATAAATGGAGGTGCCGTCTTGATTGAGCGTGTACCCGGTGGGAAGCACCAGGGCGACGACCGAACGAGCGCACCCTAGCCGCTGCATCTTCTCCATGAGGCGCGGCAGCACGCTCTCGGAATTCGAGGTGCTGAGCATGATGACGATTTCTTCACGGATATAAGACAGGAATTTCAGGATGTTGAAGCCGAATATCCAGGCGACGATCCCGAGAACGACGAGGATGAAGAAAGCCATCGCGGCGTAGGTCGTGAGGACCAGCTCGGCGAGCGACCCAAGCGACGAAAGGCCAAACGCACCGACTGTAAAGGCCATCGCGCTGAATGCAGCGACCGGCGCGTAACGAATAACGATCGCAATGACGCCAAAGAGAACGGCGGTCAGGCGTTCAATCGACTCCTCGACCTTCTTGCCGCGCTCGCCCAGCGCCACGAGCGCGGCTCCAAAGAGAACCGCAAAGAACATAATTTGGAGCACATCACTGTGTTCAAAGGCGCCGAAGATATTGTCTGGAACGATGTTGAGGATGAAATTCAGTATCGATTGGTCTTTCGCGACATCTGCAAATTTTTCGACGACGGCGCGTTGAGCATCGTTACTTGGCGGCAGGGACATGCCGGCCCCGGGGTGAAAGAGATTTCCCGAAATGAGGCCGATAACGAGTGCCACCGTCGTCACGACTTCGAAGTAAAGGACGGCCTTTACCCCGACCCGGCCGACACGCTTGAGATCCCCCATACCGCTGACGCCGCTGACGACCATGAGAAACACGAGTGGGCCAATCACCATCTTGACCATTTTGATGAAAAGTTCGGCGAAGGGACGCAACGCGGGACCGACCGCCGGAAAAAACCATCCGACCAGTGCGCCCAAGAGCATTGCGATCAGTACCTGGATCGTCAGATTTCTGTACCACCGCTTGCGACGCGGGATCGCCATCGCCGATGGCATTGCTGAGACCGCTGCTTCCATGACCAAGACGCTCCCTTCACCGCGGCGCGAGCCCGACGCGAAGTATCTCTCTGTTTTTTTTTGAAATCGCCGCCCGGGTATTGGGAATGTCGAAGGTCGGCGCGGGCCCGACGGGCACGAGGCCTGACGGATTTATGCGCCGATGACTGCCGTAATAATGGCGTTTGATGTGATCGAAGTTGACGGTCGCCGCAACGCCCGGTGTTTGATAAAGCTCCCGCACGTAATCAAACAAACTTGGATAATCGATGAGCCGCCGAACGCTGCACTTGAAATGAATGTAGTAGACCGCGTCAAATCGAACGAGCGTGGGAAAGAGACGGCAATCCGCTTCGGTAACGCGCTCACCGCAGAGGTATCGTCGTTGCGACAGGCGTTCATCGAGCGAGTCTAAAGTCTGGAATAGGTCAGCGACCGCGGCTTCATACCTGCCTTGCTGCCCCGCGAACCCGGCGCGGTAAACGCCGTGATTAACGGTGGCGTAGATCAGCGTGTTGAATTCGTCGATTTCACGCCGAGATTCGGTGGGGTAGTAATCATCGTCCGGATGTCGCGCGAACGCATTGAACTCGCTGTTGAGCATCCGCATGATTTCGGCGGATTCGTTATTGACGATGGTATTCGTCTTGGTGTCCCAGAGCACGGGAACGGTCACCCTCCCGGTGTAATCCGGATCAGCCGTTAAATAGAGCTCGTAGAGATAATTGGCTCCGTTGACTTGGTCGCCGGTTGCCCCAGGATAGCTTTCGAAAGTCCAGCCGTTCTCAAGCGTCCAAGGCGCCACGATTGAGATCGGGATTGCATGCTCGAGGCCCTTTAAGGCGCGCAATAGTAGAGTGCGGTGGGCCCAAGGGCACGATAGCGCGACATAGAGATGGTACCGGTTGAGCTCGGCGGCGAAGCCCGATGAACCATCTGCCGTGACGAAACCGCGAAACGACGTGGTGGGCCGGATGAAGTTGCCGTCACCCGAACTGCGAAACCGCAGATCGTCGGCAATCCATTTCCCGTCGACGAGCATGCCCATGGCGCTGTATCCGCTCCGCGCGCGTGTGGTGGCTAAGCCGCGCTGTCCGTGAGGGCGAGCGCCCGGCGACCTTGGTGCTCTTCGCGAATGCCGGGGTATTGTTGCGAGAGCAGCGATCCCTCGTAATACGCAAGGCCGTAGGATTTTCGGCCCTTCATGCGCACCAGCCATGCGGTGACGCCGGGGCAATCCTTCCAGAGGAATTCGTAGCCAAGATCCTCCATGCGGATCAAAGACGGCAACACGGCGAAATCAGCCAACGTCACGTCCTTTCCGAGAAGGTACGCCGACTGTGAGAGCGGCTTCTCCATGCGCTTCACGGTCTTGACGATGCTGTCTTCGGCTTGCTTGAGCTTTTCAATGCTAAAGCCCTTCTGCTTGTCCATCTCGCCAAGAAACTTGTCGCGAAGCGGTTTGGATTTCGCCAATTTCTTGAACTCGTCGTCCGACATCTTCTCGAAATGACGGGCAAACGCCGCGTTGTAAGACGGGAACCGCACGGCTACCGTTGGCACTTCTTCGAAAAAGCGAAGCCACGCTCTCATTTGAGCGCGTCTGACCGGTTCGGTCGGGCTGAGCGGAATTTCTGGGTAGACTTCGTCCACGTATTCCATGATCACGGATGAATCGATGACTGGCGCGCCATCGTCGACCAGCGTGGGTACGACGCCATTTGGATTTAGCTTCAAGTACTCCGGCCTCAGCTGATCGTTTTGAAACAGCTTCATCTTGTGCTCGACGAATTCGAGGTGCTTTTCGGCGAGCGTAAGCCGAACCTTCTGGCTGCAGGTGGATTGGGGAGCGCTGTAAAGCTCAAGCATTGGTTCACTCCGACGATTTCTTGTTGGTTAGTAGGGATTAGCGATCGGAAGGGTCTCCGCCGGAAACAAGGAGATGACGCGGCATCCTTCGTCCGTAACGACGACCTCCTCCTCGATCCGCGCCGCGGAGTAGCCGTCGGTTGCCGGACAATATGTTTCGATCGCGAAGACCATGCCCTCCTTGATTTCGGTTGGATGGTCCATCGATACGACGCGCGAAATGATTGGCCGCTCGTGCAGCGCGAGCCCAAGTCCGTGCGCGAACTGAAGGCCAAATGCCGACATCTCATCAGGAAAGCCGAATTTGTCGGCCGTGGGGAACACGCTGCAGATATCGGCTGTTGAGGCGCCCGGCTTGATCCGCGCCATGGCATTGTCCAGCCATTCGCGCGCCTTCGTGTAGGCGTCGCGTTGAGCGTCGGTCGCCTTACCGACATTGAATGTACGGTAATAGCAGGTGCGATAACCCATGAACGACTGAAGGACATCGAAGAACGCCTGGTCGCCAGGCCTGATCATCCGGTCGGTAAAGTTATGAGGATGGGGATTGCAGCGCTCGCCCGAAATGGCGTTGATGGCCTCCACATCGTCGGAGCCGTGGGTGTAGAGGAATTTGTTGACCTCGGCGACAATGTCGTTCTCGCGAATGCCGGGCCGAAGTTTCTCATTTATCAAGTCATAGGCGCCGTCGACCATGGCGGCCGCGCGATTAAGAAGCGCAATCTCATCTGCCGATTTGATCTCCCGAGCTTCCAGCATGACTTGCTGGCCGTCGTTCACCTTGAGGCCGGCCTTTTCCAGTTCATACGTCATCGGCGGCTCGATGATGTCCACGCCGATCGGCATGTTGGCGACGCCCGCCGTGCGGAGGATCGATGCCATCTCCTCGGCGTGACGTTTCATGAATCCGAATTGCGGATCGACGGTCCCCCGCAGGCCAACCAGGCCCGCCTTGCAATTTTCCGGCTTAAGCCATGGCGCGTAGAGCTTGTGGTGAACGGCTGCCGAGCCGAAATCCCAAATGATCGGATCACCGTCACGCGGTAAAAGCGCCCAGCGAGACAGCTTGTCGCGCTCCCACTCGCCAATCTTGGTCGAGGTGAGATAGCGGATGTTGTTGACGTCGAAGACCAGCAGCGCGCCGAGATCTGACTTCTCGAGAGCTTGCCGCGCGCGGCCAAGGCGATATTTGTGAAGGCGCCGGTAATCGACACGCTCCTCGAAATCGACACCCATGGTGCCGAGTGCCGGGAGATGCCGACCCCAATTGAACCGCGGATTGATATCTTCGGCGCTGATCTCGCGCAAGCCTCGGGTGAAATCATCCATTGGCGTTTCCTCTTCCAACTTCGCGCGATTTATTTGTTGCAGCGCAATATTATCTAGCGCTGGACCGAGATTGCGCGTAGGTGATGCCAATTTTTCCGGCACGACAAATCGAAATTTATTATCCGCGTCATCACCCCGATGGATGTCGCGCGTGCCTGTCTCGAAAACGCTTCCACGGCTCGGAAAACGGGTGCTATAAGATGGGTCGTCGTCTGCCGGAGAATGGTGCGTTCTTAGATTCGATCATGACCGACAAACTTGAAGACATCCGAACGTTCATCACTGTCGTACAGGCGCGAGGATTTGCCCAAGCCGGAAAACGTTTGGGAATTGCGAAGTCGGCGATCAGCCGGCGTGTCAACGATCTTGAAGATCGTTTGGGTTCCCGTCTGTTAAATCGGACAACCCGTCAGCTCAGCATGACTCCGGCCGGCGCCGAGCTTTTTGAGCGCGGACTTCGGCTGCTTGCGGACTTTCAGGAAGCAGAAGATGCCGTGTCGATCGGGTCGAATGAACCGACCGGCAGGTTGAGGATTTCGGCACCAGTTTCGTTCGGATCACACTGCCTCGGTCAGATCATCCCGGAGTTTATGAGTCGTTTCCCGCGTTTGCAGGTGGAACTTGAGCTCGAAGACCGTGTCATCGATCTCGTCGGGAGCGGCTATGACGTGGCGGTTAGGATAAGCCGCTTGAAAGATTCGAGTTTGATCGCGCGGAAGATCGTGACGATACACCACGTCATCTGCGGGAGTCCGGACTATTTCCGACGGCGAGGACGGCCGAAAGTTCCTGAAGACCTGCATAATCATACGACCCTGCGGTATTCCTACGTGGACGACTGCTGGGAATTTACAAAGGACGAAATGCTTTCACCCCCATCCAAATTCCGTTGTAATAATGGCGACACCTTGCAGAAAGCCGCAATTGCCGGAGGCGGCCTCGCGTATCTGCCAACCTTTATAGTTCATGAGGCCTTGGCGGATGGACGATTGGAAGTCTGCCTATCGGGCTTCGAAAAAGACCCGATTGCGCTATATGCCGTCTATCCGACCACCCGTCATCTCTCTGCGAAAATACGGGTGTTTATCGATTTTCTAGTCGAGAAATTCGGCACGGATCCTTTCTGGGACAAGGCAATCGGCGCAAAGAGACCCAAGTCGTAGTCCTTGCATCTCCCTCGCCAGGAACATCGTCTCGATTTTTGTTAGGATCATCACAACGACCGCTGTATCGCTAGAGGCAGCGCTTTGCAACTTATTTTGATGTCGGCGAGGAGACGACGAGGAGCTGACCGTCGGCCATAAAAAAAGAATGCCGCGCTTTAGGCGCGGCAAGTTCGGGAGGAACGATGTCTATTGGGTCTTATTGGGGCTGTTGGTTCCCAATACGCCCGGGTAGCCAACTCTCGGTACCAAGCCGGCGGGCGAGGAACCAAGCCTCACAGTTCGAGAAATCGAACGTCTCGGCTCCGCCTAAAACGCCAAGCCATTTGGCGTCAAGCTTGTCGGCACACTCCTTTACCTGGAAGTCGAAGAACGCGCTGAACTCCGCCCATTTCGCGACAGTCTGTGACGCAAAGCCAGCACCCTGCACTCCGTTTATGGCGTTGACTGCGGAATAAAGCGTGTTTGCGTCCTCATAGGCTGCTTCGACATATGACTTTATGTCGTTGATGTATTGCTTTCCGAGCACGACATCTTGACGGGTGCCGAGGCGATTCACATGACCGGTGACAAGCGTGTCGAAGTCGTACTTCAATATCAGGTCGTAAGCGGCCGCCCAATCACCCACGTTGGTTGAGAGCGCAAGAGCCTTGAACGGAACCCAGCCAGGAAAAATGACGTCAACGACCATCAAAACCTTTTCCCTCGGCAGGTAAATGAAGGAATTACCCTCAACGTGGATGGGTCCGAAATACCTCAGGTCTATCTGCTCGCCATCCAGGTCTAAGACCTCATGGTCTTTGAACGTCCGTGTCGGTACCGGACGGCGCGAGTCATTCTCGCTCTCCAAAATCAGTTTCGTCTCGTCTTGAGCGATGATCTCGACGTTGGGAAATGCCGCCTTAATCGCACCCGCCCCCCCGATGTGATCGGTGTGCGCATGACTGTAGATCATGTGCGTGATCGGCAACGGCGTTATGCTCCGGACAGCGTCCATTACCGGGAGCGGAGGATAGAATGGTAGAGGCTCAGGAGCATCAACGACGGTCACGCCGTTCGATGTCACGATGAACATCGATTGATAGTTTCCGTCAGTCACCCAGTAAACATTCGCACTCGAATTAACTCTTGCTACGATCCAGCCAGGGCTTGACGGAACTGTTGGCCCGACCGCGGTTTGCGGAAGCGGCGGAAACTGCAGCGGCGCATCCGGGAACGGGTAATTGTAATCTGCGAAAGCGCTAATTGGGAAGAGACCGAAACACAACAGGCATAGCCCGGCGATGACAGAGATTCGACGTATTGTCTGAAGAACGGGTTTCATGGCGGTTCCCTCATTCTTGTTGCACACTGGTTGAAACCTAACTGGAATCGCCACCGAAAATGGTCGAACGAATTCGCGGTAGGATTTCGCAGGCTCGCTTTTTTTCACGGCCGCTTCGCTTTGATTACGAAACGGTCATGAAATCGTTAGTGGAAACGTCTGATGAAAAGAAGTCGCGCAGAAAGCAACGGACTGTTCGCCAACGGTGGACTGACGATGTTTTTGTAAGAGGCGGAGCAGCGCGCATTTGCCCCTTGCCCCGATCCGCGTTGACAACCCGGTGGACTGAGTTCTCGGCGACGCCCGAGTTGCTCTGTTCGCTTATTCGATGATGAAGAACCCGCGGAAGTGAACGGCTGGGCGCTGCTATCAGGTTGGATAACGAGCCGGCCGCGCCATACGGCGTTTATCGCGTCAGCGGCGTCCTTTTCGAGAAGACGCGGGCTTTTGAATCCTTTGCTCAAGAAATGGGGCACCAGTCCATCCTCGCGCCCAGCGACGAACCGCGATACGCGATCAAGTCGGACGAGCGACGCCGCCCGAACTTATCCCCAATGACGGCGCCGCTCCTACACGGGCAAATGCCGTGAAAGCTAAAGCGGCAATCCAAAGGATTGGACCCAGCAGGCCAGGCCACCACGGCGCAAAGCCGGGCACCAACACGAACAGAATAAACGGAATGTCCGCAACACCGACCATCACAGCATTGATCCAAAAACCAAGTCGATCGTTGCGCCAATTGAGCGTGATCGCGAATATGATCGCGCCTGTGGCGAAAGCCGCCAAATAAAATGCCGTCTGCATCAAGCGGCCCTGCGCCATGTTCGCTGGCGAGCTCTGTGCCAACTTAAAGACGCCATAGGCCGCGGTGAAGTGCAGCAGGCCCCAACAAATGTAAAACAGTGCGCCGATCTTTGCGGTGAGCTTTTCCATGGGTTTTCCCTAAGGCTTTGTCATCCTAATTCGGGCCGGACAGTGACCCGGCGATAGCCACAGAGTATGGCGAGCCACTCGGTATTTGGGATTCTCAGTTCGGAGAACGCTGTGTTCTCCCGCCCGCAACAAGGTCTCCCCCAGCATCCGCCGGGTGGATGTACCCGATCAGAACTTTGGATTTGTCACTCCGAGCGGCGCGCTTCAATTTCGGGTCATGACCCAGTTTGATTTTGATCTGTTTGTCATTGGCGGCGGCTCCGGTGGCGTACGCGCTGCCCGCATTGCCGCCTCCCACGGAGCAAGAGTCGCTATCGCTGAAGAATTTCGCATGGGAGGTACCTGCGTAATACGAGGATGCGTGCCGAAGAAGCTTCTGGTCTATGCATCGCGTTTTGCGTCTGACTATGAAAATTCCATCGGCTTCGGATGGAGTTACAGCAAAAAGGCTTTTGATTGGCATACGCTAATTGAAAACAAGAACAAAGAGACCTCGCGACTCGAAGCCGCCTACACGGGAACAATTGAGCGTGCCGGCGTTACGCGCTTCGCGACGCGCGCCGTTTTTAAAGGTACGAACAAGCTCAAGCTCGTCGGCCTAGATAAAACGATTAGCGCCGACAAAATACTGATCGCGACCGGCGGCACACCGTATTTTGGCCCGACGATTCCCGGCATCGAATACGCGATTTCTTCAAACGAAGCATTGGATTTGTCGCATCTTCCCAAGAGCGTGCTCGTCTATGGCGGCGGTTATATCGCACTTGAATTTGCCTGCATATTTGCGGGTCTTGGATCGAAGGTCTCGCTTGTCTGCCGCAGCGATAATGTTCTGCGCGGATTTGACGAGGATGTCCGCGAGATTGTGCGGACACAGCTGGAAGACCGAAAGATCGCAATCCTGAGCAGCCGCAAGGTGACGTCGATAACGAAGGATTCTGATCGCCTTTCGATCCGACTTTCCGACGGCGCACGGGTTAAGGCTGATATAGCGTTATTCGCGATTGGCCGCCGGCCAAATATCGCCGGGCTCGGCCTTGAAAAAGCTGGCGTGGCGCTCGCCGACCATGGTGGAATCGCGGTTGATCGATATTCCCGCACCAACGTCCCCAACATCTTTGCGGTTGGCGATGTTACGAATCGCATCAACTTGACGCCCGTCGCGATCAAGGACGGACACGCCTTCGCCGATACCGAGTTTGGCGGCGAGGCCCGGCCGGTCGACCACGAAGCGGTTGCGACCGCGGTGTTCTCCGATCCCGAGGTTGGCTGCGTTGGGCTTACCGAGAGTGAAGCGCGCGCCAAATACGCTGTCGATATCTACAAAACAAAATTTCGTCCGATGAAGGCCACCTTGGCCGGGCGCAACAATCGTTCGCTGATGAAATTGGTTGTCGACGCCGATACGGACCGAGTGGTGGGCTGCCACATTGTCGGCGAAGGCGCCGCCGAGCTCATTCAGATGGTCGCGTTCGCCGTCAAGATGAACGCCAGCAAAGCAGACCTGGACCGAGTAGTGCCAGTCCATCCTACCGCGGCAGAGGAACTGGTCACCCTTCGTGAAAAAAGCCCTCCCCGCTTGAACGCCCTGGAAAGGAGAACCGCATGAACGCCGAACTAACTCGCGAGGCCCCCATTGTGTGCCGACGCAAGCATCGTGCGCCTCAGCCAAGTGTGAGCCGGATCCTTATTGCTGCGGCCATGCCAAACCATCGTACTCTTCACCACGTGCTGAAACGGAAGCGCCCGGCTCATCAGATCCTTTCCCTTGTATATGTGGCCGGAAAGCTTCTCTGGCACGCAAGCCATCAGATCTGACTGCTCAAGGGCGAGCGGCAACGCCAAGTAGGTCGCAACCGTAAGTGCGATACGCCGGCTTTTGTTCTCCCGTGAGAGATATTCATCGACGACTCCTTGTGCGTCTCCAGATGGCGACACAAGGACGTGGGGCCATCTGACGAGGGAGTCATAAGTAACGCCAACCTTCAAGATCTCATGCTTGCGCCTCACCATAAGGACGAGTGGATCTTCAAGGAGCTGCGCCGAATTGAACCGAGGAGGCAGCTGGTCTGCGTGGCCAACAAACAAATCAATAGCGCCCTCGTCCAGAGCTGGGATGTACACCGCCTTGGTCATCGCCCGGATATGAATAGCGATCATCTTAGCGTGGTCGCGAAAAAGCGCTGAAAGCTGTCGCACGAGCCCAATCTCAGCGTATTCCGTCATGCCAATTACGAAGGTCCGCTGCGTGGTCGTCGGATCGAAGCTCGAGGTTGTTTTGAGAGCCTCCTGAATCAGCCGCAGAGCATCCTGAACTGGCAGCGCAAGTTCGGTTGCACGCAAGGTCGGCTCCATGCCGGTTTGGCTTCGAATGAAAAGAGGGTCGCGGAACACTTCGCGCAGACGTACGAGAGCCGCGCTCATGGCGGGTTGCGACAATCCTATGCGCTGGCCCGCCCGTGTCACTGCGCGCTCCGTTAGGAGCGCGTCGAAAGCTTTTAGAAGATTGAGGTCAACGGCTTTGAGGTCCATCGGGCTTCATGCGGTTGCTGGCCCTGGAACGCCGATGCAGCTTCCCAGCAGTGCTCTATATTTGCCCTTTCCGAGTGCTATCGGATACATGGCGGAAAAGAGAACAGTGTGTTCTGGGAAGGAGAACAGTCAGTTCGGGTCGCAACCGAATCGTGCGCGGGCCGCGAACTCCGCCAAGTCGCTAATCGTGCCGGCGTTCCGTAATTTGCCTTTCATCATCGGGCGGCTAAGGTGGCGAGAACCCGATCAGAGGTCATGGGCGTGTGCCTCAGCCTGACGCCGGTAAGCTCAGCAAACGCATTGCTCACGGCGGGAGCAACGAGTGGCGTGGCCATCTGGCCAACACCGGTGGGTTTTGCGCCGCTTGAAATAACTTCAACGTGGATTTCCGGTATGTCGCGCATTCGCAGTACCGTGTAGTCGTAGAAATTCGACTGCTGCACTTCTCCCTGCGCGATGGTAATCCGTTCGGTCAGAGCCAGCCCCAAGCCAAATACGACGCTGCCCTCGATCTGATTAACGATATTGTCGGGCTGCACGGCGATGCCGGGATCGATCGCGACCCAAAAGTTGTGCACGCGGATCTGACCGGATTTCGCATCCAGTGAGATTTCCGCGACGCCGGCCACCTGCGAACCTGAATAGTCTATATAAGCGACGCCTAGCGCTTTTCCGTCGCGCTTACGCTCCCAATCGGCCATCTTAGCGACTGTCTCCAACACTTTGGCCGAACGCGGCGAGTCGTGCAGCAAAGACATACGGAATTCCGCCGGATCGCGGCCCCTCGACCGCGCCAACTCGTCCATGAACGTCTCAATTGCGAATTTGTTGGCGGTGAATCCGATCCCGCGCAGTGCGGACACGCGGATGCCGCTGTCGACGGCGAAGTGTTCCGACAATCGGTTGGGAATTCCGTAGGTGGTGATCTCGGTGCCAGCCATCGAGATCATGTCCCGCTCGTGCCAGGGCCCGTAGTATCGGATCGGATCCTGGAAAATGCCGACATTGTCGGTGGCCACGCGGTGATGCCACGTTTCAAGAGCGCCTGAAGAGTCGAAACCCGCCTCGAGCCTGTGCGCCGACAAAGGCCGAAAGCGACCGTTGTGGATGTCATCTTCCCTCGTCCACATTACCTTAATCGGCTTCTTGACCTCGCGCGAAAGTAACAGCGCGGGAAGAATGAAGTCTTCGTCGCGCGGACCACGCCGCCCGAATGCGCCGCCCAACAGCATTTCATGAAAGCGCACGTTTTCGATCGGAATGCCGAGTGTGTCAGCGGCCGTTTTCACGGCCATCGTCTGACTCTGCGTTCCGCACCAGAGATCGACGCTCTTGCCATCGGCCGCGACCGCAGCGACCGCATTAAGCGGCTCAATCTGTGCGTGGTAGGCGTAATCGCAACGGAATTCGGCCGAAATTGTCGATGCCGCGCTCGACAGCTTTTCAATACCCGCGCCCGCTTTGTCCCATAGTGCGGACTTTTGTGCGATATCGCCGTTGACGATCTTCGCGTATCGATCCTGGGCGGTATCGCTATCGAAATCCGCGTTTTTCGGATCCTTCCGCCATTCGACGGTGATTGCGTCGCGCGCCGACCAAGCCGCCCACGGCGTTCCCGCCACGACTCCAATTCCTATGGGCAGCTGATAAATACCTATCAGGTCGGGCACCTTTCGGGCGTTCACATCTGATAGCTTGTCGAGGTGTGCACCGACCGACGGCGGATAGAGCATCGCGCCATACAGCATTTCCGGTACCTCGACATCGATGCTATAGCGCGCACTGCCGTTCACCTTGCTCGGCAGCTCGTAGCGCATGACATCGTGGCCGATCAGGCGGAAGGCTTCTGGCTTTTTCAGTTGCTCCCTCGTGATATTTGGCGCGGAAGGGGGCACCTTTGCGAAGCCTGCAATTGCTCCGTAAGAAAGTTTACGTCCCGACGGCGGATGGACGACTGTGCTCGGCTCGGTGGTCAGTTCCACGGTGCGCACCGCCAAAAGGCTTGCCGCGTTCTCAATCAAAACCTGCCGTATCTGGGCTCCGAACGTGCGAAGCTCCTCGAAATAGCCGAAGACAGCAGTACTCCCAGCCGTGTACATCATGCCCAAGAAGCCGGGATTGCCATAGATTGCATCGCTCGGCGGTGCCGGCACGATTCGCACGTCCGTCCACTCAGCGTCCATCTCTTCCGCCAGAATAAGCGGAAGCGTAGTCTTTGATCCCTGGCCCATTTCGCTCGCCGGTGACATGATTTGAATCCGCCCGTCTGTGAAAATTGTCACCCAGGCGTTCATCTCCAGTCCAAACGCACCGCGAGCGGGCTTCCAGGACCCCGCAGCAATAGCGAACGTGAGGCCCGTGGCGCCGAGCATCACTGATCTTCTGCTGAGGGTGCGGGGGCTGATGGCAGTGGTCGAGTTGCTCATGTCTAGCCCTCCTGCGAAGCCCGTTGAATGGCGCGCAAGATGCGGGGATATGTTCCGCAGCGGCAGATGTGTGCGCTCATGTAGTCGACAATCTCTTCGCGTGTCGGATTAGGTTTTTTCGCGAGCAGGACCGCCGCGCTCATGATCTGGCCCGACTGGCAGTAACCGCACTGTGGCACCCGCTCTTTGAGCCAGGCCTTTTGCACGGGATGACTCGAATCGGGGGATAAGCCCTCGATGGTCGTTACGGATTTTCCGGCCGCTTCGCTCAGCTGCGTCTGGCAGGAGAAGGCGCGATTGCCGTCTATATGCACCATGCAGGCGCCACATAGACCCGCGCCGCAGCCGAAGCGCGTTCCGGGCATTTTCAGATTTTCACGGATGACCCAAAGAAGCGGAGTGTCCGCAGGCACATCGACAGTGACCTGCCGTCCATTCACTTTGAAAGTCGTGTTCATCGATCCCTCGATCGGTGCAAAACCCGGCCGGACAGGTCCGGGGCCATCATCAACTCATTTCGTCAATCGTCGCGTGATCAGCTAGTCCGCAATTGGAGAACGACCTGTGCTTCTTTCGGCAACGGAGATCGCACCATCCTAAGAAGTAGCGAGGCGCACGCCGCACCCACATCATTCGGTGACCTTTTGATAGACATCGGTTCTCATTGCGGAGCTGCCTTTGGCTAGTGGGTTGCTTATGCAACCGACTAGGCCCGCGCCAATGAGCGGGGGTTGGCCGTCAAGACCAAAAAATGCGGGGATGGTGCGGGCCGGAGCGCGGCGACTATCCAAATTGCCGCCACCTACCCTTCACGCGAGCGTCTCCTGACCGAATTAACGCTGGATCAGCCCGAGGCCACCAGCGACCAAGCAGGACCACCGCCACTCGACTAGGATCATCTGATCCTTTCAACGATCCACTCTGCCAAAGGTCAGGAGTGGAACTCGGTGTTTGTGTTGAACACCGTAAACGGCTGCATTCTGTCAGATCTTGGCGTCGGGACAACACACAAAATAGAAGAAGAACGGCGCCTGCTCTATGTCGCAATGACTGGGGCGAAAGACCAGCTGCACCTAATGGTCCCGCAGAGATCCTATACCCATGGCCAACGCAGCAGGGGCGGTCGGCACGTCTATGCCCAGCGCACGCGCTTCATGCCCAACAGCATCACCAAACATTTCCGAAGCCAAGCCGCGCAGGCCTTTTGTGACGAATGGATCGGGTTCGGCAATCGCGCGGACATCTTCGATCGTCGCGGCGCGCAGAATCGAAAGCCCGTCGCCTGGCTTTCCCGACAGCGGCCCCGAAGCGAACAACACGCCGCGCCGCTCGAGTTCGCTCATATATTCGAGGTGCTCGCGCAACCCGTGCCCAAGTTCGGCGTCTGCATTGGCGCGCCAGAGCACGGCAAAGAGCTTCTTCCCGAGCATGCGCACGAGCAGTTCCTGCGCGGAGCAGTTACTCATTGCTTCCCTCCTATTGTCTCCATCCGAAGAAGCCATTGCCCTACATCGATCGAACAAGCGCCTCATCAAGCCGAAGCTCGTTTCACTTCTGAGAACGTCACATTGTCCCGCAGTTTGAATAGGCTGAGTGCATTGAGCCGGTCGATCTTCAGCCTGTCGTGCTCGCTGATGCTCGCCGCATCAAACCAGTCCGCCGCATGACGCGCTCCAGCCCGACGTCGCGTCTCGACACGTCAAAAGCCGAGGCGGTTGTCGGATCGATTATGCAGTTTTCCTTAATGGTCTATTCGAGGGTTCGCCGATTAAGAAACGGCCGCTCCCGACCCATCTCTGTGGGATATCGATATCGGCATCACGCCCATATCGATTGCGCCACAAGGAGAAATTCAATGGTCAACAGATCAAAACTTGCCCTCATTGCCGTGTTGATGGCGATGAGCGCCGCATCGCCGGCACTCGCCCAATCGTTCAACAAAGGCGACGGCACCGGCAACAATTTACCGTTCGCCTACGGACCGAACGGCATCAAGCCAACTTGGACCGTGACTCCAGAGAACGACCAAATTGCCGCCCGGCAGAGCAATGCCGGCAAGGTTGCCGCACGTCAGAATGGCCACGCTAGATTCGCCGGTACCGGCACACAGCATCGGGTGCAATAAAAGGCTTCTTAGAGACTGAAACATCGGCAAAGCGGGGGTGGGCTTTTCCCCGCCCCTGTTTTCCACGTCCTCTCTAATGTCGACCACTTGAAACAAACGGATGTCGCCTTTTTGTCAGGTTACCGCATAGGGAGAGGCGCCGCCTGCTCCACCAAAAACGTCGAATTCCGCAGCATCCTTGCGACGCGAGCAACATATACGGGAGCAACATCTAATGAAAATGCTAGCTTTTCTTCTGGCCGTTGTTTGCGTTATCGTCGGCGCGATGTATTGCATGCTGCCTGGCGGCTCATTACCGACGTTTATGCCCGGTTATGCTGCGGAGTCGACGCGCATTCACGTGCTGCACGGCTTTGCCGCCGTCATCGGCGCTGTTGTCTTTTTGCTGATTGGCCTCTCGACGAAGCCTTATCACCGCCAACCTCGATCGCCGAACTCAGTATGATCAGGCAGGATCATAGTTTAGCCCTACGCTCGTGTCTTGCGCTCTCGCTCTACAGGAGCGTTTTTCAAAGTGGTCTTGCCAATCGCCTTCTCTCATTCAAGTTGACCACGATTCGGTTTCGTCGGAATTTCCAAGTGCTTCAGACTCTCCCAATTGGCCTGGCAGTCGCGCTTGAAGCAGGTCGAGATTTTCAGTGAAGACGATTCGGGAATGGAAAGAAGTCTCAGCGGAGCAGCCGAGGACTTTGCCCGACGCCAATGTGGCGGTTCCCCTGCGATCCAACACACGCCCACAAACGCGAAAGACAGAGTCATAACATAGAACCGGTAAACGAGTGTTTTCTCGATCGCCCGTCTTGCTGCAGAGCGGGATCAGCCCCGCCATGCTAAAAGTTTGCGGCGCAAGTTTCTTTACGCTGAGCTCTTCATGGTGAGCTTTCATTAGGCAGGCGCTTCGGGATACGGCGCCCCGTGGCCGTTGCGGCCGCCGTTCTGCAAGCAGTGAACCACACGATATTTCGCCTGCTGCGCCGGTGGCGCGACGCACACCGGCTCGAAAATCACTCGTGGCGCGCGGCTGGTTCGCCCAGTTCAACCGAGGTCTTGAGTCCCAAATGCAATGTCATACATTAATTAGCACCGGCAGAAGCAGGAGGCTGGCCATGGATCGCGTCTCTTCGATGCTTTCGTTCGTCAAAGTCGTCGAGCTTGGCGGTTTTGCGTCGGCTGCGCGGCAGCTCAATCTCGCCAACAGTGTCGTCACCGGTCATGTAAAATCGCTCGAAGAGCGGCTTGGCGCGCGCCTGCTCAACCGCACAACGCGCAGCGTCAGCCTAACGGAGGCGGGCCGCGCCTATTATGAACGGTGTGTGCAGATCCTTTCCGAGATTGAGGACGCTGAAGAGGCCGTCCAGACGCTCCAATTAAAACCGCGAGGAATTCTGCGGGTCAACACCTCGCCTGCGGTGCCGTTGGTGATCGCCCCATCGATTGCCGAATACAGCGTTCTCTATCCGGAGGTAACCGTCCATCTCACTGCGACGAGCCGGATGCTCGATCTCGTGGAGCAGGGTTTCGACTTGGCGGTTTGGTACGCTTCGGTTTCGGATTCAAGCCTGATAAGACGCCACCTCGCGTCCTATCGGACGATACTTTGCGCCTCCCCGAACTATCTGTCTAAGCGTGGCCAGCCGAAGCATCCCACCGATCTCGCCGGGCACAACTGTATAGTCTATTACGATGCCCCGTTCGGCAAGGGTGGGCGGGAATGGATGTTCTCTGGCCCGGATGGCGAAATCACAGTTCAAGTGTCGGGGACGCTGGAATCGAATAATGTCGATGCAATACGGGCCGCGGCCCTGAGCGGCCAGGGATTTATATATGTGCCGACACACCTGGTGCTTGAGGAGTTAAAGTCCGGTGCGCTGGTATCGGTCCTGAGAGACTTTCTCGGACGGGAAGTTTCCGTGGATGCGCTCTATCCAAACCGCCAGCATCTGCCGGCAAAGGTGCGGACATTCGTTGACCTCGTGGCAAAGAATTTCCGCCAGATCGATTGGGATCCTTGCTCGCGGGATGTTAAAGCGGTCCGATATTTCGCTCAAAGAGCCGATCCTGGCCAAGAAGCTGCGCAGCCATTGAGGCGCGCGGCAGATTGAGGGTCGGAGCAGCGAGGCCGCTCACTGAAGGGAAGGAGGGATCGGACCGAGCCGATCCCCTCTCCATTCACCATTCCTGGCGCACTAAGGCGTTGTAGCCGGTGCTTCCGCCGCCGGTTAAAGCCGGATCGTCAATGGAACGCGCGCGAGCGGGCGGGACCATGGCGTATGCTCCAAGCCCGTTGGCCTGGCCGGAGACAGAGCCAGGAGCGTACGCATAGAGGCCGCTTCCGTAGGAAGACGCGTAACCGGTTCGTGCCCTGTCCGCGACGGAGCCGTCCGTCCAGGCACTTTGCGCCAGCGCTGCTGATGTCGCGCCGGCCAGGAGCGCTGTCGCTGCGATGATCTTCTTTGCGGTCGTGTTTGCAGTCATAGGTTTTCTCCTCATTCTGCAGCAAGCAACAGACTGCCGCTTGCTGTTCGGGAGCTACGTCTGACGCAGGCTTTCATCATCGGACATTCTTTGAAAAGTCCGTTAGCCAAAACAGAATGGTCGGTGGTTCGTCCCGCCTGGGAACCTCAAGGCAATGCGGCCGACCGGAGACGAGGATACCTGTGCGTATGCGGCGTGGCTGGCACCCAAGGTGAAGTGCCAGTCTGGCCAATTGCCACGCCGCTTTCTCTTGGACTCTGCCGCGAACGACGGCGTCCTTCGACCTTCAGAGCCCTTGCGGTCGATTATTCTGAATTCACGAACGATGCATTGCCGTTCCCCTGGATTAAAAAACCTGGGTGCCGGTGCCACGTGGCGTGGATTAACGCGGACGTTCGAGGCGAGCAATGCTCCAACACATAAAGCTCATTCTCTTCACTGCCGCGATCACGTCGGCGAGCTTTTCTCAGCCCGGCGGTTTGGGATACGGCGCCGCGGTGCAGACGACCGCCGCCGTGATGCAGGCAACGGCGCGGCTGATTGCTAAGTGGCGGCGCCGGTCAGGGCGCAGTGGAAACCGCCTCGACCTCCGCCGCCTAGCACGGACACCCTGTTCAGCACGCCGCCTGACAATTAGGGAGCATCACCATGCTTAGCGCCGAACAAATCGAGAGTTCGAGGGAACAGGCCGAGCAATTGCCGGCCAATGCTCCGCAGCAAACGCGATCGCCCACTGAACCCAAGCGCGTCGAACAGCGTTCTGAACCGGGCGACGCGCCCGCGAAGACACCGGTCGGGCCAGCGAAACAGCCCGACCCGAAGCGCGCAGCAGGCCAGAACTCAGCCGTGCCCCGCCATCAGCTGGTCCGCTGGGGACTGTTCGCGCTGCTGCCGATCGCGCTGGCGGCTGGTGCCTACTGGTACGTCACCGGCGGCCAAATCATGTCGACCGACGACGCCTATGTCGACGCCGACAAGGTCGGCATCTCCACCGACGTTTCCGGAATCGTCAAGGACGTGGACGTCATCGACAACGAACACGTCGAAGTTGGTCAGGTCCTGTATCGCCTCGACCCCCTTCAGTTTCAAATCTCCCTCGACAATGCCAAATCCAACCTTGCACAGACGGCGCTGGCCATCGACGCGATGAAGGAGGACTACAAGCGCATGTTGAGTGACGCCGCCGCGGAACAGGGGCAGGTCGCGCTCGATCAGATAAATTTTGACCGCAACGCCGCGCTGTTGCCGAGCGGCAGTACCTCGAAGGCCACCTACGACCAAGTGCACTACACACTCGAAACCGACAAGAACAAGCTCGAATCCCTGCGTCAGCAGGCCGCAGTGCAGCTCGCACGGCTCGCTGGCAATCCGGACATTGCGGTCACCGACCATCCGCAATACCTGCAAGCCAAAGCCCAGGTCGATGAAGCTCAGCGCGAGCTTGACCATACCGTGGTGAAGTCGCCGTTCGCGGGAATCGTCACGAACGTGCCCTCAATTGCACCCGGTAAGTACTTGGCGGCTTCGGTGACCGCCTTCTACCTGGTTGCCACCGACCACGCCTGGGTGGAGGCCAATCCCAAAGAAACGCAGATGACCTATGTGCGGCCAGGCCAACCGGTGGCGGTGTCGATCGATACTTACCCTGACATCCAATGGCACGGCACCGTCCAAAGCATCAGCCCCGCGGGGGCGCAGGAATTTCAGCTGCTCCCAGCGCAGAACACGAGCGGCAACTGGGTCAAGGTCGTCCAGCGCATCCCGCTACGCGTGCGCATCGACACACGCGACGCCGGCATGCCACCGCTGCGAGCCAGCATGAGCGTCGAGGTCAACGTCGACACCGGACACACGCGCGGCCTGCCGCACTTCCTGACCGCGCTGTTTGATCATTCTCATCGAATCGTGTCATGACCGAAGAAGCCGCCCAAGCGGGACGCCATCGCGTCACGATCACCGTCTTGGTACTCCTCGCGGCCATGATGCAGACGCTCGACACGACGATCGTCAATGTCGCGTTGCCCTATGTGCAGGGAAGCGTGGCGACAAGCCCGGATCAGATCACTTGGGTGCTGACCTCCTACATCACCGCGGCTGCGATCATGACGCCGCCGATCGGCTTTTTGGTCGCCCGCTTCGGTCTCAAGCGCTTGTTTATCGTATCGACTCTGGGGTTCACGATCGCCTCAATGCTCTGCGGCATGGCTGACTCGCTGGCACAGATTGTCGTTTTCCGGCTGGTGCAAGGCGCCTTCGGGGCGGCGATGATACCGTTGTCACAAACGGTCTTGCTCACGATTTACCCGAAAGAGCGCCAGGGTTTTGCGATGGCGCTGTTCGGCATGGGCGTTGTGGTCGGTCCCGTGCTCGGCCCCGTTATCGGCGGCTGGCTTACTGAAGATTACACTTGGCGTTATGTGTTCTATATCAACGGACCGTTGGGAATCATCGCCTTTCTTGGCATGATGGTATTTTTGCCGGAGAACCCGCGGAGTGGACCGCAGAAATTTGACTGGTTTGGCTTCGGCACTCTCAGCCTGGCAATTGGTGCGTTCCAGATCTTGCTGGACCGCGGCGAGATCAAGGATTGGTTCGGTTCAAGCGAAATCGTCATCGAAGCGCTCGTTGCCAGCTCGGCCCTCTATCTTTTTCTGATTCACACCTTCACGGCCGAGCGGCCCTTCATACGGCCGGCGCTGTTTCGCGACCGCAATCTTACCGCCGGCGTGATCTTCAGCGTGGTCGCCTTCATCACCCTTTACGCCTCGCTCGCGCTGCAGCCGCCCTATCTGCAAGAATTAATGAACTATCCGGTCCTCACTGCCGGTTTGGTCATGGGACCGCGTGGCGTGGGAACGATGATAGGCACAATTGTCGTCGGCCGGTTCGTCGGAAAGGTCGACACACGCTTGCTTCTGGCAATTGGCCTCGGCTGTTCCGGTTGGGCCTTCTATATCATGACGGGATGGACCCCGGACGTTTCAGAGCAGGAAATTATCGTTACCGGGTTGGTGCAAGGCGCCGGTTTCGGCATTCTTTTCGTCCCAATGAGCGCCGTCACCTTATCGACGCTCGCTCCGGAAGATCGTGCCGACGGGGCTAGCGTCTTCAGCCTTTCGCGCAGCCTGGGCTCAAGCATCGGCATTTCCGCCTTCACCGCGCTGCTGACCACCAATACCGAGGTCAACCACGCTGACATCTCTGCAAACGTCACCGCAGTCAATCGCGCCTTCGAAGACCCGACCGTCACACAGTTTTTGAGTCCCATTACCGATGCCGGCCGAGCCGCGCTCGATGCTCTGGTCACACAGCAGGCGCAGGTCATCGCTTACATTGATGATTATAAGTTGCTGCTGATCGCCACGCTGGCTCTGTTTGCCCTGCTGGCCATTTTCAGAAAGTCGAATGGGTTGGCCGGCCACGCGGCTGTGGTCGAAGGCTGACGCATAAGTGCTTAGTGCAACGGCTGCAGAACCCAATCCGGATGCGAAGCAGACGGCCCCCCCAGTTGTGGGCAGAAGCGGCAACTATGGGGCAACACCGAACACGTCCGCAGATAATGCCATTGTGCAGCAAGACTATTCCGTAATGGGCATTATGCGAATCCCAGGGCACTCGTATCTTTGCCAGTTAAAACCCAATTAGATAATCAGACATCGGCGTCTTTCGAACTTGTTGCGGGGAAGAACCTTCGATTAACAGGGAAATAACCGGATCCGATGTCGCCATCTGAGGGATGAAAGCACTTGCCATGGTCCAAAGCATGATGGACAAAACTTTATATTTTCACGGCGGTGGCGTCGTAGGAGTAAAGCCAATCCATGCGCTCTCGTAGGCGCACTTGCTGCCACTCGCGCGCCACGGAAATTGCAACAGCATCCTCGTCCGCAAGCTCTGGGCTGAACGCCTGCCTGCGGTTCTCGTGCGCTTTGCGCACGACGGCCGCGGTACGGTCGCGCCTGATGGCCTGGTAACGGTCGAGCGCGACCAATGGCTCTTTGGCATATTTCGACAAACACGCCGCCACCACGTAGGCGTCTTCGATCGCCATGACTGCCCCCTGTCCTAGGAAAGGAAGGGTCGGATGGCAGGCATCGCCGAGCAAAGTGATGCGTCCCTGCGTCCACTGCTCCATCGGGCCACGCACCATCAGCGCCCATTTGTAGGGGGTGTCGATGTTGTCAATGAGAGTGTGGACGTCTTGATGCCAGTCGCGGAAGTCGCCGGCGAGCTCGCCTTTGCTGCCCTCTACGGTCCAGGATTCCACCTGCCAGTCTTCGCGTTCGACGATGCTGATGAAGTTCATGAGTTCGCCGCGCCGTACCGGGTAATGCAGCACGTGGCCGCGTGGTCCGAGCCAATTCGTTCCAATCATTCGTGCAAGGTGCGCCGGCAGCCGATCCATCGGCACCAGGCCGCGCCAGGCCACGCAACCCGTGAACTCGGCTTGGCCAGCGCCGAATAGACAGGCGCGCACCTGAGAGCGGATGCCGTCTGCGCCAATAATAAAGGCCGACCTGGCCACATGGCCGTCGGCAAACCTCACCTCTGCGTGCGCAGCCGTTTGGCTGACCGCAACACACTTTCTGCCGAGTGCAATGGCGTTTGACTTCAGCCTCTGTACAGCCTCGGCCAGAATGCCGAGGAGGTCGCCGCGATGAAGCATCACGTGCGGTGTGCCGTACCGTTTGGCCGATGTCGCACCAAGATCGAACCAGTTCCAAGTTTCGCCGGTACGCCAATGGCGTATCTCGCGCGCAGAAGGGATGACCTGAACGCGGGCCAAGGCGTCCTGGAGGCCGAGCGCGTACAGGACGCGGGTCCCATTCGAGCCGAGTTGAACGCCAGCTCCAACCTCCTTGAGCGCGTCCGATTGCTCGTGCACATCGACATCGATGCCACGCTTGAGTAGCGCCAGCGTGGCGGTAAGCCCGCCTATGCCGCCGCCGACGATGATGACCTTGGGCAGCGATGCGCTGGCGACGCTTTGCATGTCGATACTCCAAACAGGTTGCTGCGAGGCAAGACCGGGATTTGCGCACGGATTTGCTTGAGAAGGAAATATCCCAAGGTCCCCTTATTTAATGCGGCCATACCATGACGAAATTCGCGAGTTCCTTTATGCCGCCCGTAGAATTTCGCGGACTTTCGGCCAAGGATCTGGTTGATTGGAGTATCGTTCGATGTCGACCGGGCTCAGCCAATCTTCGACGGCCGTCTTGAATGATGACCGCTGGCGGATGCGATCGTACCACGCGGCGACGCCGGGCCGGTGATCCCACATCCGGGCAAGCTTAAGCTTGTCGAGGCGCCAGACGTAGGGCGTTGCTGCAGCATCGGCCAATGACCAACTGGAACCAGCAATATACGGTCCCTCTCGGGTGGCAGCCTCGATGCTATCGAGTAACTTCACATGCTGGCGGAGCGCGTCCGCCGCCAGAGGCGAATCGAGCCCATGCTTGACGACTTGCCGTTTGATCTCCGATCGCTTTGGATCGGGCGCCTTGGCAAGCTCAGCGGCGAAAGCCTGGGGCGTCATCTGCGCAAGAGGGGCGCGGTTTGCCGTTGCAAATGTCAGCGTCATGCACGCCGTATGAATGTACTCGTCCATAAGCTTTGTGATCATACGAACTTTGGCCCGTGCGAGCAGATCTTGCGGCATTAGCGGTGCACCGGGAAATGCATCATCGACGTAGTGCATGATGACCGTCGATTCGATGATCACGCCATCGTCATGAACGAGAGTGGGCACCACCGCGTTGGGATTGAGCTTGAGATATTGCGGCTCAAATTGATCACCGCGCAGCGTAAGGAGGCGGCTGTCGAAATTCAGGGCTTTTTCGGCCAGAGCGAGCCGAGCCTTGAGCGAGCAGACGGAAGTCCTGCCGTGATAAAGAATGAGCATGTCACCTCCTGCAATGTTTGGGCTGGGCGCCGGACATTGGCTAACGGGATTCGCCTAACGGCAACTATAGAAAAATTGGGCGGTGGCATCGCCCTCAATCCGGTTTGATATTGACGGCCCGGATCACCTTGGCCCACTTCTCCGTTTGCTCGGCGATTAACTCTCCGAAGTCGGCGGGTGAGCCCACAAGTACCATTGCGCCCAATTCGGCAAAGCGAGCCTTCATCTTTGGGTCGGCAAGGCCAGCATTAATTTCTCGATTGAGCCTGGTGACAATCTCGGCCGGCATATTCTTGGGCGCACCGAGGCCATTCCACGAAATAGCCTCGTAGCCCGGCAGGAAATCGCTCAGACTTGGAACGTCAGGCAGCGCCTCCGAACGCATCGCTGTCGTTACCGCAAGGGCGCGTAGCTCGCCGGCCCGAATGTGCTCGATTGACGACGGCAAGATATCGAACATGACTTGCATCTGCCCGCCGATTAGATCAGTAAGGGCAGGTGCCGCGCCGCGATAGGGTACGTTAGCCATGGTGACTCCGGTCATCATTTTGAATAACTCGCCAGCCAACTGGGAGGTCGATAAATTGCCGTTCGACGCCATGCTGAGCTTGCCGGAATTGGCTTTAGCGTAGGCAATAAACTGGGGAACCGTCTTGGCCGGAACCGATGGATTGACCTCCATGACGAGGGGATTGAAACTGATACTCGCGACCGGCGCAATGTCGCGGATGAAGTTGAAATTAAGATTGTCGTAGAGCGTGGCGCTGATCGCGTTTGGTGAGCTCGAACAGTACAGCGTATAGCCATCCGGGGTCGCCCTCGCGACTGCCTCGGCGGCGGTGTTGCTGCCCCCGCCTGGACTGCTCACAATGATAAATGGCTGACCGAGATGCTCCGACAACCATTGACTCATGAGGCGTGCGACGATGTCGTTCGGGCCGCCAGCGGCATAGCCGGAAATCAAATGCACCGGTCGCGACGGATAGGTTTGCGCACTCGCGTTCCTCGACACGGCCGGGAGCGCGGCAGCACTCGCTGCCAGATGCAGAAATCGACGGCGGGGAAGTTTCATTCGTTCGCCTCGTGGACGTTATAGCAGCCCCAGCCGTTGCACCTGCGCGCCGGGGACTAGGTTCATCCGGCCGATCGCCTGGCTTCGCTTGTCGTCGCTCGCCAGCAGCTGCCGACGCAAGGCAATGATGGCGCGGGCCACGAGCGTGTGATCCCAGAACCAGCTCTGCATCTGCCGGCTTGACGGCATGGCGCCATCCGCCGACATCGCCTCGAGATAATACGCTTTCAGGTCGTCGACCGCCCAGCGCAGCGCCTGAACTGGGTTCGCCGATGGATCGGGATTGGCGGGAAAAGAACCGGCGAGGCAGTCGGCTAAGAGCTCTGCACAGTCGTCGATGCTGAGGCCGCTAAGGCCGATCGTCGTCCGCCGACTGGCGGCGACAAAGCGCTCGTGAAAGGGCGCGATGGCGAGCAATTCCTGGCGAAGCGCGTGTTCAAGTACCTCGCGCTTACCGATGTCAATTGATCCAGCCGTAAAGTCGAACGCCGGCCGCCAGTCGGGCAAATCGACGGCGGTTGGGTCGTCGTCGGGAAAATCCTCAAGCACGGCTGGGCCGGGAGCGCATTCGAGCAGACGCAGGGCGCGCGTGATTACGCGAATCTGGAATTGCTCGTCTTTCGGAGAGCCTAGCGGTCGGCCCAGCTCGAACGGTACCCACAAGGCGCGCGGCGGGCCAATTTTTTCGCTATGCAGCCGAATGAGGCTGATAGCAACGGCCGGAACGCCTTCCTCCTCGAGATATTGGGCGAGCGCGCTCACGGCGCGCGTGCAGAGCGGTCAAACCGGCGTGAGCAGGACCGCGTCGACCTGATCGGATTTCAACCGACCGGCAACGGCCCGGGCGTTCGCTTCCATGCCGCGCGGGTCGGTCGCACCCATGAAGGAATAATGCGTCGCGGCCAAGGAACCGATTGCGCCGGCTGCCGCCATCGCCCGCAGCCGGTCGAGCGGAAATACGACATTGATATCGCGCTGGAACGCGGTGCGGTCGAAATTGACCGACGCGTGGCTCATCAGAATCTGGCTTGCCGGGGTGTCAGCTGGCAGGACGCGATAATCGACATCGCCCGAAACGAAGGGCCGCTCGCCGCGCCTGACGAGGCCGGCAGAGGTCACCACCGCGACGCGGCGCTCCGCAAGCGGCGGTCCGGACACGAACGGCGTCGTCTCGAATCGCGGGCATTCCAGATTGGCCATGTTGGTCTGGGTGGCCTGCGGAAGATCGGTCATGCGCGCCATGGAATGTTCCTCACCACGCCTTGCTGAAGTGCGACGCTATCATCGCCTAAAGCGATGTTCCATTGGTAGGTTGAAGCCGCCTTTGCGGGTTGAAGACGAGCGCAAACTTGGTCGACCTCCGTCAGAAACCAAATAAATTGAGTTTGCTACTGCGTACACGCGTTCATTGCGCCCGGCTGTGCGCGACTTTCGCCGGACGGCGGCGCGAAGATCGCCAGATATGCGTTGCTGCCCGAGAGCGGGTAGAAGGCGATCTCGCGATACCCGACGACTGCAAGCTCGCAGCGCAAAAGACTTGGCGGAGTACCGTGCTCCGCGGTCGGCGCGATGGCGTCGACGATCCCGACGCGAGCACCGGGCTTGAGCGCCGGCGCGAGATTATACAGTAGGCCGTAAGGTTGTGCGATTTCGTGATACATGTGCACTAGGATCGCAACGTCAAGCGAATGAACGGGCAACCGCGGATCGTGCGTCTCCCCAAGGCTGATGGTGACGTTCCGCAATCCGAGATCACTCACCCGGTTGCGCAAGCTCTGCAGATATTCTGGCATGACATCTTGTGCAATTATGCGCCCATTTGGTCCGACGATCGGCGCCAGTCGCACGACGTAATAGCCGCTGCCTGCGCCGATATCCGCGACGGTCATTCCGGGCTTGATGCCGAGGAGCCGTACGAGCTGGCGTGGTTCGCCAGCGGCGTCCCGCTCCTTTTCGCTATGCCAGATCGGGCTGATGATATCCGCGACCGGACGTTCGGGTTTCGGAAAGGCCTCGGCCGGTGTGCCCGATGGCGCGGTGAAGTCCTGGGCCGCGCCCGGCATGGTCAATGCGGCGGTGAAGGCAAGCGCAATTGCTAGTCGCGGCGCGCCGCCCAGCGAGGATATGAACGTACGCCTTCTCACGTCGAAAGCCATTTGCGCCATCCCCGATGGGATAATGTCCGCCGCACGAGAGCTGCTTGAAAATTGGGGCGAAACCTCCAAATTTCGCATCGAATTAAAGCAGCCCAAGCAGTTCAGTCAGAGCGGAAACTGTGTAGTCCTGTACGTAACCCAACGTTTCAGCGTTGCCCCGAAGCAGACGATACATCTGCGCGGGCAACACCGGGCCTGAGGGCAGGCCCGGACCGCCGCTGCGTCGAATCCAGGCGACCTTGAAGCCAAAGTGCTTGGCGCCAGCGACGTCGAAGCTGTTGGAGGAAACGAACAGCACTTGGTCGTTCTGGAGGCCGAGAGTTTTTTCCACGAGAGCATAGCAATCTGGGTGCGGCTTGAACTTTCTTGCTCCGTCCACGCTGATGGTGGCGTCAAGGTAAGCATCGAGGCCGGAATTCCTGACCAGCGCCGAGAGCATGGCGGTGCTGCCGTTCGACAGAATAGCCAGCTTGTAGCCACCGTTGCTCTGTAAAGTGCCGAGAGCGTCCTTTGCCTCCGGATAGGGATCGAGGTTGAGATATTTGTCGAACAGCGGCTTGGTGATATTTTCATTTGGTTCGATTCCCGCCGCGCGTAGCGCAAACTCGAGCGACGCATGCGTGAGAAAGGTGAAGTCACGATATTCCTGCAACGAGGTCTGCAGCCAAGTATATTCAAGCTGTTTGAGACGCCAGATTTGGGTTATGAGATCGCCCTTCCCAGGACAAAGCTCCTCAGTCTTCGCATAGACCGAGTGAACATCATAAAGCGTCCCGTATGCATCAAAAACCAGCGCCCTGATCGCCATGCCGGCGTATCCCTTTGTTGGTTTGTTTTATGTCCATGAGCGCATCGATCTCACATACCTCGCATGATCAAGCAGATCGACCAAACGTTACCGCGATTGATCTTCGGCAATCGAGGATGGCTTTGCTTCCGCTTCGAGAACGGCATCCTGCTGAACTCGCTGCCGACCTTTACGTCTGGTTCGATCTAAGGCCAGTCTGAATTCGGAATGTCACTTCGCCAAAACGCTTCTCGTGCTCATGATCGCGTCCGGCAAGCAGACTGCCGAACACCGCGCCCAGGATGCCGAGCGGCAAAGCGACCACCGTTGGATTGACCAACGGCCAGATGGCATTGGGGCCGAGAAAGGCCGGCCCGATGAGCGCCAGGCCTACTGAAGAGACGAGGCCGAGGGCCATGCCGCCGACGACGCCCCCAGTATTGAAGCGCCGCCAGAACAAGGACAGCACTATCACCGGGAAGTTTGCGCTGGCCGCGATGCAGATTGCCAAGATGACTAGCACCGCTACGTTGACTCCCTCGGCCATAATACCGAGCAGGGTTGCGACGATGCCGACCAGCACCGCGCTAATACGGGCAACGAGGACCTGTCGATGCTCCTCGACTTTCCCTTTCCTGAAAAGGTTGACGTAGAGGTCATTTGCGACCGCGCCCGACGTTGCAAGCGTCAACCCGGCAACGACGGCCAGGATGGTTGCGACCGCCACCGCCGAAACAAAGCCAAGCATAAGCTGGCCGCCGACCGTGTCTTTGCCGCCGCCAAGATATTGCGCCAATAGCGGGAGCGTCAGGTTGCCGCCCGGATTGCCCACGCGTAAGGCTTCCGGACCGAGATAATGGACCGCCGCGAGGCCAAAGATCGTAGTACCGGCGAAGAAGGCGCCGGCGAGAAACATGACCCAGATCACCGAGCGCCGCGCAGTCACCGCATCCGGCACAGTGTAGAAGCGCGTCATCACGTGCGGCAGGCCGGCGAGTCCGAGCATGTAGCCCAATCCGAGCGAGACCTCGTCGAATGGGTTCTTCAGTAGGTTGCCCGGCAGCAGAAAATTCGGCCCAGCCTTTGCCTCCGCCGACGCAAACAGGACCAGCGGATCAAAACCCACTCCTGCCAGAGCCAGAAGCAGAATAATTGCGCCGGCGCCGAGCATGAGAACGGCCTTGATGATTTGCACCCAGCTCGTTGCCAGCATGCCGCCAGCGGCGACATAGATGATCATGCCGCAACCGACCAAAATCACCGAGACATCATAGCGGATTCCGAACAGCAACTTGATCAGAATGCCGCCACCGGCCATTTGTGGAATGAGGTAGGCAAGGTTGATGACAATGGTTCCAACGATTGCGGCCGCGAGCGCCGGCGGCTGACGCATCCGATACATGATGACGTCGCCGATCGTGTAGGTACCGATGTTGCGCAGTGGCTCGGCGATCAGCAACAAAACAGTGCAGAAAGCAACCAGCGGGCCGACGGCGTAAAGCGCCCCATCCATGCCGTAGAGGGCGGTAAGGCCCGTGAAGCCGAGGAAGGCCGCGGCCGAACACCAGTCGCCCGAAAGTGCAAGTCCGTTTTGGGCTGCCGTCAACCCCTTGCCGGCGGCATAGAAGTCGGCGGTGGTGCGCGTGCGCCGCGCTGCCCATGCGGTAATGCCGAGGCTGACGAGGAGGATGGCCGCAAACATCGCGATGGTGATGAGGTGCATCAGGGGCCCCCAGCCGCACGTGCCTTATCGACCACCACGTTGACCAGAGGATCGAGGCGGTTGGCGGAAATACGGGCGTAGACGACGGCGAGCACCCACGACATGACATAGTTGCCGGCGATGAGTACGAAGCCGAGATTGACTGATCCCAGCACCTTCACACCGAGAATGCCACGCCCGAAGCCGGCCAATACCGACAAGCCCATATAGCCGACCACGTAGATAACGATCATCGGCACGATTGAGCGCCACTTGGTATCGATCAGTATTTTGAACTCGGCACTTTGCACGCTGTCTATCCACGCACCGGGCGCGATATCAGCACCGCTCAATTTGGCTATATCCGTCATTTTTCCCCTTTAGGACCCGAGGGTCGGAACGGATTGATAGTTCTGAATGGCTATCGGCACCGACCTGACATTTTGTAACGGACGATATGTTAATGTCAATGAGGATGCTGGCCTGATCCTCGCCGGGCGGGTAATGTCCAAGTTACTGAGTCACTAAGCGCCGGGCGCAGGTTGCTAAGGGATTACCGATGGGAAGACCGAGAGAGTTCAATGAGGGGGCTGCCTTGGAGGCGGCCGTCAACTGCTTTTGGCAGCGCGGCTACGAAGCAACATCTATGCGCGACCTCACGGCATCGATGGGTTTGACCGCGCCGAGCCTCTATAACGCCTTTGGGGATAAGCAAGCTCTCTTTGCCCGCGCCTTGGAACGATACCTCGATTGCACGACGCGCGACCGGTTGCACAAGTACGAGACGTCGCTGCCTCCCAAACGGGCGATTCATCAGTTCTTTGCCGAGATCATTGACCACTCGATCAACGATCGAGAGCGCAAAGGATGCTTCCTTGTCAATTCCGCGCTCGAGGTGGCGCCACATCAAAGCAAGCTTCGCGCCGTGATTGCCGAACAATTTGGCGAGATCGAAGCATTTTTCAAAAGGTGCATTCTCGCAGCGCAAGCTGATGGAACGGCGCTGCGCGGTATCAATGCAAACGATGGTGCACGCCTGCTGCTCGGGGTGCTTCTCGGCATCCGTGTTCTGGCGCGCTCTGCTCCGAGCCGCCCGCTGCTTGAGGGCGCGGTGCGGCCGGCGCTCGCTTTGCTCGATTTGCCCCGTCGTAAAAACAAGACGCGTTGATCGGGCACCGCCGATTATCCTGCCGGCTGCCCCTGGCGCGGTCTAGCCGAGGTGCCGACAGAACCAACCGCAGTGTCGTAGAGACAGTCGCAGAATCGAGATTTTGTGAAGAATAATCTTCCGAAATTCCGCTTGCAGGTCTCTCAGAACAGAAAGCGAAGCCCGGCCTTGGGATCGACGGTATTCCGAAACAGGAAGCCGCTCGCCAGCCCGTTGGTCACTCTTGAATACATCAAGCCGGCGTATGCATTGAGCTTCTTGGCGCCAAATCGGGCGTCTTGGATCACCGTGTATTTTGCCCCCCTTAGCGAACCGACCTATCCCGGTCTGGACATATTGTAACGGTTGTTATAGCATAATTCTGACGGTTGTTGTAGAATATCAATAAAGCGTGCGCGCCAGGCTGGAGCCGAGAGCTCTTTTCTGATGGGTTACGAATGGCCGATCGTTAGCAAATCGTTCGATTGCGACGACCCGCCAGCCGGTCCGCAGCGACGCAATGATGCTTCCGGAATTGACGACGCTGCGAAAATGATTCTCGTGCGCTCGCAATGACGGGTAAAGCCCGGAGCAATCTTGCTACGTTCGCATGTTCTCTTTCGCGCGTAGCGCGCTGCGGAAAAGTCGCGGCCAAGTTCATCCAAGGCGCTTTCGGTGGCCTGCGTGCGAACGGGGATGGGGGTGGGATCAATGCCGAATACACGGAAAATTCTCGTTGTTGACGATGATTCCGAACTGCGCGAGGCGCTGACGGAACAATTGTTGTTGCACGAGTTCGATGCGGTTGCGGCGAAAAACGGCTGCGAAGGTGTTCAGGCGGTAAAGGTTGGACTGACCGACCTCGTGATCATGGACGTCGGCCTTCCCGACATCGACGGCCGAGAAGCCGTGCGCATCCTGCGTAAAAACGGTTTCAAGGCACCGATCATCATGCTGACGGGCCACGGCGCCGATTCCGACACCATCCTCGGCCTCGAATCAGGTGCCAACGATTATGTCAGCAAGCCGTTTCGGTTTGCTGTGCTGATCGCCCGCATCCGTGCCCAGCTTCGTCAGCACGAGGAGAGTGAGAACGTCGTCTTAACGATCGGCCCGTACACGTTCCGGCCAAGCACGAAGCTCTTGCTAAACCCCAAGGGCGGCAAGGTCCGCCTGACCGAGAAGGAAACCTCGATCCTGCGTTACCTCTATCGCGCCGACCGGCAGCCGGTATCGCGGGAGACGCTGCTGCAGGAGGTCTGGGGCTACAATTCGGGCGTTACCACGCACACGCTGGAGACACACATCTATCGGTTACGGCAAAAGATCGAACAGAACGCCGGCGCCCCCGTCATCCTTGTCACTGAATCTCGCGGCTACAGACTCGTACCGTGATCGCTGTTGCCATGACAACTGAGGATCATAGGAAGACAATGGACCAAATCGCCAAGGGACTGTTCATATGACAAATGCCGCGATAGCCGGTCCGGTATATGCGCTCAACCTGTTCAATGTCGCGGACCGTGATGAGTATCTTGCCTATTCGCGCCGCTCGGCGAAGGAGGTGCAGGCGCACGGCGGGCAGGTCGTCGCGCTCGGCAAGTTCCGCGAGGCGGCGGCCGGTAATATCAAGCCGCGCTCGGTGATGATCCTGGTCGAATGGGCGTCGAAAGCGGCCTTCGACGCTTACTGCAACGATCCAAAAATCGCCGACCTGCATCCGCACCGGGAGAAGGGTGCCCGTGACTATATCTGGCACCTATTCGACAAGTTGGAGGATCTGCGGCCGTTCCTTAAGTAGCCGCCATGACGCGGCAAAATACCGAAGCGCGTGGCAGTGGAAGCGAACACGGCGACTGACCGCACTGCCGAGGCCGTCGAGGCCATCGCGGCTTTCCAGCAGCACTGGCGCACCGCTGACGAGTATGGCATCGCAGACCTGATCTGCGATCTCGGACATTTGGCGGAGGAGCGCGGCTTCGAGTTTGTCAGTGAGGTCGGGCGAGGAATTGGCATTGGCTCGCGGAAGGTCACGCTAAAGACCGCAACCATCTCGGGCCGGATGCTGCAGTCGAGATCACAGCCTATGCAAGGTAGCCGCGACACAGCGAACCACTGACATAGCCGATCAAACTCACAGTGAGGGCACAGGCAATTAGAGCGATACGCGAAACAAGTTGCGCATCTGACGACCGCTCTCGGCTGATCAGCGACAGATTGGGAACATGGCGTACAATGCGGGCCCGCGCAGGTAGATTATCCGCGACCGCAGTCCACCGTTTCGGCTGATCCACCTACGCACGTTGGAAGGATAGTTCGACCACAGTATTTGATTCCCTGCGCCGCTGGCCACATTACCTCCAGACGTGGGATCCCAGGCGGAATGAAACGCGAGAACTGCCCGGGGTGTGACGCAGATCCGGTTCCGCGGAATGGTGCCCAATAGCATCGTACACGCCGACGCGCAGGTGCCGTCGATTACCACTTGATCACCGGACACCCGAAGCGCCTGGTACCTGGCCAAATACTCTCCGATCTGCCCGCCGCTATCGTCGTGAATTCGAACGGTGGCCAATGCAGAAGCCATACTCATAATCAGAAGCAGCATCGTCGCCACTACCGCGCGCGCCTTCATTAAAGACATTCTCCTACAGGTTACGCGAACTCTATAACACATGAGCCAATAATTTTTGCGAATAATTTTTCAGATGCGGCGCAAAAGAAGAAATCAAGCTTGCTGAGAGCGAGGAAGGCAAGCTTGATGGATTTACGAGTGCCGCGCCGCACATTCACGAACTCTGCCAAAGCTCTCAAGAAGTTGTGACGCCTCCAATCGTAATAAACCGCACGCTTGCCCGTATTGCTGATCGGTGACGCAGCAAGAAGCTGCTGTCCCCTTGGGCCCCACACTCGGGGCGATAGTTGTCAAAAGGAGATGTGTTATGAGGAAGCGCTTCAGCGCCAACAAATATCTTGCATTTACGCTTGCTCTGGCCGGGTTCGCGGCTGCCGGCATGGCACCGGCGTTCGCCCAATCCGCCAGTAAATACGGTTCTGTCATACCGTATCATTATCTCGCCGACGGCACGCAGGCACCGGGATGGAACCCGCCAGCTCCAAGTGTCCGGCAGCTCGCGCAGGCGCCGTCGACCAATAACAATGGCTATGGCGCCTTCGCGCAAATCCCCGCAACAATCCTAAACTCGGCCGCGCCGGCGGGCATCAACTACTACAGCCCGGCGACGTCCGGTTACGATCCAGGCATCGAGACGCAACGATAGCGCCGTCCAGTGACATGTCCGGCGTTGAACGAGCAGCTGAGCACCTATCGCGCGCATGTCGCGAATGACACGCCGCTGAATCACCAAATCGTTCTGCGTCGGCGCCGGACATTTTCACTGTAGTTCTCCGCTTCTTGGCCAATCCACGGCGCGCAGTATTACAATTGGTGCCACGCCGATGACGAACACGTCACTTTTCTGCAAATCGGACGTTACCGTACGACTCGGCCTCTCTCCGGCTCGCCGCGTCAGGCGAGCCCGATTGTTGCGATGCGAGCCGCGCTGCGCAGCCGCAGGCGTCGACACACAACTCTCGCGAAGTCGTGACGCAACTCCCGTAACAAGCCGCATCCTCCGTCGAAAAGCTGATCAGTGGCGCAGCAAGAAGCTGCGATCCGCTTTGGACCCAAACGCGGGTCGATGCTCAAAAGGAGACGTGTTATGAGGAAGCTCTTCAGCGCCAACAAATATCTTCCGGTCGCGCTTGCTCTGGCCGGGTTCGCTGCTGCCGGCACCGCGCCGGCGTTGGCCCAATCGTTCAATCCGGAGATCGGAACCGGCAACTCTGTGCAGTTCAGCTATGGACAGACTGCACAGACCAAGCAGCTGGCTGCTCGTCAGAACGGGCTCAACGCTTTCGCCCTGGTTCCGCGTGCTTCTTCCGCTTCCGAGTCGTCCGATTGGTCAACCACAGGCCGTGGAAACATCGGCCATTAAGGCGCCGAAGACAGACAGGGCGAGCGTCAGCTCGCCCTGTTTCTCCGTGCCGACAGCCCAGTCCGTGCGCCTCGGTCGCGAGGTGCCGGACCAGTCTTAGTCGCCGTAACTCTCCAATTCTCGGCCAATGCACGGCGCGCGGTAATTTCAATTGGGCCGCACCGATGACGGTCCCGTCACTTTTCTGAGAATAGGACGTGACCATGCGAGCCGACCTCTCCGCCCGGCTCGCGCCGTCAGGCGAGCCGATTGAGTCATCGAGCGCAGCGGTGCACAGCCGCAGGCGTCAACACACAACTCTCACGAAGTCGTGACGCTACTCGCGTAACAAACCGAATCCTCGGTCGAAATGATGATCAGTGGCGCGGCAAGAAGCTGTGATCCGCTTCGGACCCAAAAGCGGGTCGATACACAATAGGAGATGTGACGTGAAGAAGCTCATTAACACCAAGAAATATCTTCCGGTCGCGCTTGCTCTGGCCGGGTTCGCTGTTGCCGGTACAGTGCCGGCGCTGGCCCAGTCGTTCAATCCGGAGATTGGAACCGGCAACTCTTTGCAGTTCGGCTATGGACAGACTGCACAGACCAGACAGCTGGCTGCTGCTCGTCAGAATGGGCTCGACGCTTTCGCCATGATTCCGCATGCCTCCTCCGCTTCCGGGACCGTGCCGTTTGGTCTTGAGGCGCCGGATCGGTTCGGCATTGAGTCGCAACGTTAGGTCCTTTCGCGTCAGTGACCACCGTGCAGTGATATGTCCGGAGTTGAAGAACAGCGGAAGTGCCTAGCGCACGCTCGAAACGTCGTGAATGACACGAGACTATCTCCGCAAGTCGGTTTAGATCGGCGCCGGACATTTTCACCGCACGTCAAGCCGGCTCGCTGTAGCACCGTGTTTACGAACACGACACGTTACGTATCGTTGTCAACAAGTTACCGATGTAATTCGCCGAATTTCTGGCCGATGCGCGGCTTGCCATAGTTTCAAATTGGTGCGACGCCGATGACGGACATCTCACTTTTCTATGAATCGTGCGTGACCAGGCGATCGGCGTATGCAACGCCGATGACGCGAAGGTCGGCGACGATGGATGCAATGGCGACTAGTCAAGAGACGGAAATTGACTGTCGGCGGGCAGCCTGGATGGTCGCTGCTCAGGCCGGCGATCGAGCCGCCTATGAAACGTTGTTGCGCGACTGCATACCGTTTATAAAACGGGTGGCGCGTGGCCGAGGAATACGACCCGATTTCATGGACGATGTCGTTCAGGAGACGCTGCTCACCATTCATCAGGCGCGGCAGACCTACGATCCGAACCGCTCATTCACGGCCTGGCTCAGAACCATTGCGCAGCGGCGTGCGATTGATGGGCTGCGCCGCAATCGCCGGACGGGGACCCGCGAAGTTTGTGCGCCCCTCGCTTATGAAAACCATTCTGATCCAAGTGGAGATCCCGGGGAGGCAGCTTTCCAACGCGACGCTACCGAGGTGCGCAATTTGGCCATCGGCAAACTCTCTGCCGGGCAGCGCGAGGCGGTGGAGCATCTCGCACTGCATTCCCGATCGCTTGCACAGACCGCCATGGTTACCGGGCGGTCGATCGGATCGCTCAGGGTAGATTGGCATCGCGCCCTCAAGACCTTACGCGCCCAATTTAGTGGAAAGGACTGAGATCATGATCCACTCCGATCTAGATGACCGATTGGTCCGGGCGCTTGGCGCTGACCTCACGCCGGTTCACCGTTTGGCATCACCAAGTTTGCGTTTGCTGACGTGGTTGGCGATTCTGGGCGCCGTCGCCCTCGCGCTTGCGATGGTTTCGGACGTCGGAGCGATGATCCGCCGCCTCATGGCCGCACCGGATATGATGCGGCTTGCGGCGATAGGCTCTATGCTAACCGCCGTGCTCGCGGCTGCGGCCGCGTTCGAGCTCAGTCTACCCGATCGAAAGACCACCTGGGCGCTCCTGCCACTGCCGGCTTTCTTGCTTTGGATCGGCGCCAGCGGGATGGGCTGCCTTGGAGCTTGGGCTGTTCCGGAAGCCTATCCGATGCCGCCTGCTCAGACCGAGCACTGCCTGATGTTTATTGTCGGTGTATCCTTGCCGCTGTCGCTACTTCTTATCGTCATGCTGCGGCGGGGCTTCTCCCTGCGGCCTAACCTGACGGCGATCATTGGTGGACTCGCCTGCGCCTCTGCTGCGGCTACGCTGCTCAACTTCATCCACCCTTACGATGCAGCGGCGACCGATTTAGCCGTTCATGCGCTCGCGATCCTAATTGTGATCTTGGCAAACACGATATTGGGAGGCCGGATTCTCATGAGCAAAAGCGCCTTGACCTCAAGGTAACAAGGCACCCTTGCTCCCGTTCTCTTGCTGCGTCTGTTATTCAGATTGGACCCAAGTCCGGGCGATCGTCATCAAAGGGTGATGTGACTTGAAGAAGCTCCTGCGCTCCAGGCTTTTGTCGGCGAACTGAAGTCCATTTCGCCCAAACAAATGCCGATGGAAGTTGATCTAGCAGCACCGCCAAGGAGAGAATCTGCTTCTGGCGAGGAATGGCCATTCTAAAAGCTTTCCGCGGAGGAGCACTCATGAGCGATCGCACGTCGCCGCTACGTACGGCATCCTACGACAAGAAGGTCGGCTTGGTTCTGCAAGGCGGTGGCGCGCTCGGGAGCTATCAGGCAGGCGTCTACGAGGCGCTAGCGTCCTCGGAGTATCTACCCGACTGGGTGGCGGGCATCTCCATCGGTGCGATCAACGCCGCGGTCATTGCCGGCAATGTGCCGGAGCACCGTGTGCAGCGCTTGCGCAGTTTTTGGGGAGAGATCACCGCTCCGACCGCGCTGTGGCCGTTTGCCTCCGCCGGTCCTCTGACGGCATGGCAACATCGCGCGAGTGCACTGACGGCGCTGATGTTCGGCCAGCCCGGCTTTTTCACGCTGCGTTCACCGCAGGATTGGTTTTTCTCTGGCAAATGCGTCAGCTACTACGCGACCGCCGCACTGAAGGCAACGCTGGAGCGGTTGGTAGATTTTGACCGGATCAATGACGCGAGAGAGATGCGGTTGAGCGTTGGCGCGGTCAACGTACGCACGGGCCATTTTGCCTATTTCGACAGCGAGGAAATCACGATCCGCCCCGAGCACATCATGGCTAGTGGGGCGCTGCCGCCGGGCTTTCCGCCAGTCGAGATCGATGGCGAGCAGTACTGGGACGGAGGTCTTTTCTCCAATACGCCATTGCAATACATAGTAGATTATTATCCGCGCCGCAGTCGCTTGATCTTTCAGGTCGACGTGTTTCCGGCACATGGATGCCTGCCGACCAATCTCGATGAAGTCAGTGAGCGCGAAAAGGATATTCGATACTCCAGCCGCACGCGATTCATTACGAATACCTTGCGCGAAAAGCATGACGTGCGGCACGCGATCAACGAACTGCACAAACTGCTGCCGCCTGAGCTCGCGAACACCGAACAGGCCAAACGACTCTATGAACACGGCTGCGTGACTGAGATGGATATCGTGCAGCTGATCTACCGCCCGATCGAACCTCAGGGCGCGTTAAAAGACTTTGCGTTCAGCCGCTCGACCATGGAAACGCGTTGGCAGCAGGGGCTTTCCGATGCGTGCGACACTTTGCAGGCCTCGCCGTGGCTCGCGCCAATGCCGAGAGACCTCGGTGTGCGCGTGTTCGACGTAACGCACGACTCCATGTCATTGCGGGCCGACGCCCGATTCGGCATTGGATAAGAGGAAGACCGCCGGTGCAGAACCACAAAGAGCGATTGAATTCATGCTTATCCGGTTAACTCACACTAAGGCTAGATCATGATGCCAAGAGCTTTGCCGCGAGGCGCTGAAATAGTGTTACAATTGGACACGATTGAGTGTCTAGCTCGCGTCCTTACAGCGCCTCAGAGAATGGTGCTCCGCGCTGCGGAAAAGTACGGATGCGTCGAAGCTTACATGCAGCGGCGACAAATGTGCGAGCAATTGGGGGCTACCGGGCTACTGTCCAAAAGCGGCTTTAACACTTACGCGCTGACAGGACGCGGCGCGCAAGTGTTGCAAGTGTTTGCAGTAAGGTTTACCGGCTGTGTGAGACAACCGGATAAGCATGATTGAATCTATTCCGCAGGAAGCCACGAGAGCACAACATAGCGTGGTAGGCGTGGCCTTTGGATTGTCAACGGCGGAGTATCGCGTCACACCGAATAACCAAGCGCCTTGCGTGCAAATCCATCAAATGCGGATAACAACCGGTCGCGCCAAGACCAGACCGGATCGTCCCTGAGCAGTAGCGGAAACGAACTGATGCATCGCGCCCATTGGAAGCAGCCGAACACGGCATAATCGGCATAGGTCGGCGCCTCGCCACCGAAGTAGGGCTGCGATGCGAGCACGGTGCGAATAGGCTCCAAGGTCTTGCGGAACGCCAGCACATTCGTCTCGCGATCTGCGCTGATCGTCTCCAGCGCCGCGCCTAAGCGCTTTTCTCGCGTCTCACGGAAGTAAGCGCGGTCCTTCTCGTCGAGGTGCCCGAAAATGTCGGTGACAACCAAACGCAAAATTCCCCCGACCAAAACGACATCCGCCCAGGCGTTGACAAATCGCGTGACCGCGCGGCCCCCGTTGCCGCCAAACAGCGACGGACGATCTGGATAGGCGTCCTCAAGATAAGTGACAATTGTCCAGGAATCGGAAATGACTTGATCGCCGTCGAGGAGCACTGGCACACGGCCCTGCCCGGAAAACGCGATCACAGCCTTTTCGCTAAATCGCCACGGGATCGTATCGAACGCCAGGCCCTTGTGCGTGAGCGCAAGCTTGGTACGCCAGCAGTACGGGCTGAAACGGCGTTCCGCTTCGGCTCCGGCGAGATCGTAGAGTCGCAGCCCCATGGACAAACGGCCCCCTTAGGGTGCGACCGCTGTCGCCGTCTGTCCGAAAAGAATTTTCTTCGATTCCTCCGTGACCGTCGGCTGTGTGTTGATTTCTTTCGCTTTGGCATAGGCACGCACGACCGCTGGCCGGGCCTTGATGCTCTCAAACCAACGCTTAAGATGGGGAAAGCTCTCCAACTTCTGTCCTTGGCGCTCGTGGGGAACAATCCACGGATAGGTAGCTATGTCGGCGATGGAGTATTCGCCCGCCATGAACTGGCGGTCGGCCAGGCGCTGGTTGAGTACGCCATACAGGCGGTTGGTCTCCTTCACATATCTGTCGATCGCGTAAGGGATCTTGGTTGGCGCATACTGGCTGAAGTGATGATTTTGACCGGCCATCGGACCGAGCCCGCCCATTTGCCAGAATAGCCACTGGGTGACCTCGACCCTATCGCGAAGATCGGCGCGCATGAACTTGCCGGTCTTCTCCGCCAGATAAAGCAGGATTGCGCCTGATTCGAACACCGGGATCGGTTTACCGCCGTCCTTGGGCTCGTGGTCGACAATCGCCGGAATGCGATTGTTGGGTGAGACCGCAAGAAATTCCCGCTTGAATTGATCGCCTTGGCTGATATTCACCGGGATGATCTTGTACGCAAGGCCGGCCTCTTCGAGAAAAATCGTGATTTTGTGGCCATTCGGCGTAGTCCAGTAATACAGGTCGATCATTGGTTCCTCGTTTGCGAGTTCAGTTGAGAAGGGCTAGCGCGGGGCGTGCGACGCCTTCGAGTAAGGCCCGTTCAGGCTTCGAACGGGCGAGAACGCGAATGCCGAGTAGGACGCCGAGCAGCATGCGCGCGAGATCTTTCGCGGAGCGCTCCCGCGGGATCTCTCCTTTGGTTTGCGCCGCTTTGATTGACCGGTAGAAAAACGCTTCAATCTCGGCAAAACGGTCGGCGACGAAGGCGCCCAATTCGCTATCGTGCGGCGCTACTTCCAGCGCCGAGTTGATCAGAAAGCAGCCTCGCCGTTCACGGTCGGTCACCGAATCTTCGATAATCTCCTCGATGAAACGGCGGATAGCTTGTTTTGGCGGCAGCGAGCCTTCAAGCCGCGTGATCAGCGCCCGCGCCGAGCAATCGAGATAGCGCTCAAGCGCCCGTTTGAATAGCGCGCGCTTGTCGCCGTAAGTGTTGTAGAGGCTCGGAGCGGATATCCGCATTTTGTCGGCAAGATCGCGCACCGACGTCGCCTCATAGCCGCGATGCCAGAAACACTCAATTGCCGCCTCAAGCGCGGTCACTTCGTCAAATTCCCTCGGCCTCGCCATCTCGCTCTCGTTTCCGTGACTTCGCGTACGGTCGTCACCTGCGGCTCCCGATTGACATTATATAGCGTGTGATACAAAATGTCTAGGTTAAGAGCGGGCAGTGCAGGCTCGATGGATCGTCGTTTCCGGCCATGACGAAGGAACTGACATGGGCGTTCTAATCGAAGGCGTGTGGCGGGATGAAGAGCTGCCGGAGGAAACCGGCCTCGCCGGCGAATTCCGCCGTGCCGTTAGCAGTTTCCGCGGCCGCATCACGGCGGACGGTTCATCGGGTTTCAAGGCAGAGACAGGGCGATATCACCTTTATGTTGCCCACGGCTGTCCGTGGGCTCATCGCGCCCTGATCTACCGTGCATTGAAGAAGCTCGAAGGCGCGATCACGGTCGCCTATGCAATTCCGGGCCTCAAGGAGCAGGGCTGGACTTTTGAGAGCAATCCGGCGTTCCCCGATTGCACGCCGGACACGGTCAACGGATTTCACTACCTGCACGAAGCCTATACGGCGAGCGCGGCGCGATACACCGGCAAGGTGACTGTTCCCACTTTGTGGGATCGCAAATCCGGACGCGTGATCAACAACGAGTCGTCCGAGATCATCCGCATGCTCAACAGCGAATTCAAAGGCATCGCGGGTGACGACACAGATTTCTATCCACCGGCGCTGCGCGGCGAGATCGATCGAATCAACGATCTTGTCTACAGCAACGTCAACAACGGCGTCTATCGCTGCGGGTTTGCCCGGACGCAGCAGGCCTATGAGGCAGCCTACGATGCCTTGTTCGCCACCCTCGACGAACTTGAAGCACGGCTCGGACGGCAGCGTTATCTCGTCGGCCGCCAGATCACCGAAGCCGATTGGCGTCTGTTCCCGACGTTGGTGCGGTTCGATGTCGCTTATTTTTCGCTGTTCAAGTGCAACCAGCGGCGGATCGCCGACTATCCGAATCTTCTGAACTACATGCGCGAGCTTTTTCAGCTCCCCGGCATCGCAGCGACCGTGAAGCCGCGCTACTACGTCATCAATTACTGGTCGATCAAGCGGGTCAACCCAACCGGAATCATCCCCAAAGGCACGCCGGTCGATTTCGCACAATCGCACGATCGCATGCGCTTGGCGGCGTGATCGAAATACAAACCGGATGACCTATGCTCGAGTTCCATCACAACAATGATCCGCTCTGCGTCCAGAAGGAGCGCGTTGCGTTGACGGAGAGGGACTGATCTATCGGAAAGCAGTGGAGCATCGGTCACTATGGTACAGCCAATACAACGGAGCTTCAGTTCATGTCCGGTAGCGCCCACAGAACGGCCTTTGTCTTTGCCGGTGGTGGGACTCTAGGAGCGATTCAAGTGGGAATGTTGCGTGAGCTAATGCGCTACGGCCTCGACGCTGACTTTGTCGTCGGGTCGTCCGTGGGAGCGCTTAATGCCGCTTATTTTGCGGCCGCGCCCAATGCAGCCGGCGTGGAGAGACTCGCATGCGTCTGGTGCAGCCTTCGGCGACATGACGTATTTCCCGTAACGCCACGGAGCTTGCTGAGATTCGTTGGCGGCCAAGACCATCTGATTGATCCCTCCAATCTGAGGTCGCTCATCAAACGTCACGTTCCGTTTTTAAATCTCGAGGACGCCGCTATTCCCGTGCATGTTATCGCCACGAATCTGGGCGGCGCTGCAGTATGTCTGTCATCGGGACCAGCAATTGAACGGATACTCGCTAGTGCAGCCATTCCAGCTGCGTTCCCGCCGGTTCGCATCGACAATCAATACCTCATTGATGGCGCGATCGGGAGCAACACAGCCATTCTCACCGCGGCCAAGCTGGGCGCGACCCGCATTATCGTTCTCCCGACGGGATTTGCATGTGATCTCCACGAGCCCCCGAAAGGCGCAATCGCGCGAGGTTTGCATGCGATAACATTGCTCATTGCCAATCAAATCGTGCGTGACCTGAAAGAGCTCGCTGGCAAAGTCGATATTTCAATAGTCCCCAGTTTATGCCCCCTTGGCGTATCTCCCTACGACTTTTCCAGCGCCGCCCAGTTGATTGAAAGAGCTGCAGATAACACCCGGAAATGGATCGATGGTGGCGGGTTGTCGCGCCCGGATATCCCCGATTCACTATTGCCACATGTGCATTGAGGTTTCGAAGCGTGATCTCGCGTGAAATCAGGGCACTTCAGGTTTAGGAGGATTCGCATGAGATACAAATTCCGATTGTTGCCGCTGCTGGCTTGGGCAGTCGCTATCGTTCTCGTCGGCGGGCTGGTCGCCGTCACCGCTTTTGCCGACGATCTGGGGCCGCCGGTCGGCACCAAAGCGCCCGACATTGGGACGCCCCCTGATCAGACCGGCAAGCCGCGTGCGCTTGCCGACCTCATGGGCAAGAACGGCCTCGTCCTGCTGTTCTTTCGCTCCGCCGATTGGTGCCCCTTCTGCAAAGCGCAGTTGATCGACGTGAACGGTGGCGCCGCTGAGATCGAAAAGCGGGGCTACGGATTGGCCGCGCTCTCCTACGATAGCCCCGAAATCCTGGCGGCTTTTACCGCTAAGCGACAGATCGCCTATACCCTATTGTCCGATCCGAAGTCCGAAGTGATCGACCGCTACAAACTACGCGATCCACAATATCCGCCGGGGAACCGCGCTTATGGGGTTCCACGACCAATCATTTTCATTCTCGATCATGATGGCGTCATCAAAGCCAAGCTGTACGAGGAGAGCTTCAAGGACCGACCGCCGGTCACAGCGGTCATTTCCAAGCTGGACGAATTCGGCGGACGGAGCTGAAGTGGTGGCAATCGCAAAGTCGATTTGTTGTGTTGTATTCGCGTCCGCCCTGGTCGCGACTGCGAGCAACATCGCTTGGGCGCAAACAAGCCCACAGCACGGTCGCCACGTCACGGCGAGCCTTGTTGCCGAAACGCGAAGTCTAGTCCCCGGCCAGCCGCTACATCTGGCGCTCCGGCAGCAAATTCCGCCGGGTTGGCACACGTACTGGTCGAACCCAGGCGACTCGGGCCTGCCGACGACGATTGATTGGACCCTGCCGCGGGGCTTCAAGGCGGGGCCAATCATGTGGCCGACACCGGAGCGTTTCGCCTATGGCCCCGTCGTGGACTACGGCTACCAGCACGACGTTCTTCTCCCGGTGACGATCGAGACGCCGGCCGATCTGCAGCCCGGAGGCGAATTTTCGCTCTCTGCTCACGCAAGTTGGCTTGCTTGCTCCGACACCTGCATCCCCGAGGATGCCGAACTGAGCATTGCCATCCCGGTCGGCACCGTGACCGAGCCTGATCCGCGTTGGGCGGCGGCCTTTTCCTCGACCCGCACGCGGATACCCGTTCCGAACCCATTTCGGACGAAGTTTTTGGTGAGCGGCGACAAGCTCACGCTACATATCGCGACGGGTGATTCAACCCAGCTCCGCAACGTAATGTTTTTCCCCGCGGATGCGCAGGTAGTTGATGACGACGCAACCCAAGTGATTACGGCGGACTCCGAAGGCCTCGTGGTTAGCCTACTGCGTGACGCCTCGAAGCCGCCGCCCGCGGTTCTCAATGGCGTTCTTGTCTTCCGTGATCTCGCCGCGCAAACCGGTGAAACGTCGGAGGCAATCACGATTTCTGCGCCACGCGCTACGCCGGCGTTGGCCGCGCAAGCAAATGTCGGCTTCGTCAGCGCGCTGTTGCTGGCATTCGCCGGCGGCTTGATCCTCAACCTGATGCCATGCGTCCTTCCCATCCTCGCAATCAAGGCATTTGGTTTGATGCAGCACGCCCGATCCGCGCCGCGCGAGGTGCGGCTGCAAGGCGTGGCTTATGCGGCCGGTGTTCTGATCAGCTTTGCATTGATCGCATGCGCGCTGATTGGGTTGCGCGCTGCAGGCGCAGAAATCGGCTGGGGATTTCAGCTGCAATCGCCGCTCTTCGTGGCGGTGATGATCTACGTTCTGTTCGCGGTCGGCCTCAACCTTTCCGGCGTGTTCACGTTTGGCGTCCGGATGGCCAGCGTCGGCGGCGCGCTGGCCTCGCAAGAGGGCTATTACGGATCGTTTTTTGCCGGTGTGCTGGCGACATTGGTTGCTACGCCGTGCACTGCGCCGTTTATGGCGGCGGCGTTGGGCTACGCGATAACGCAGCCCTGGTACGCATCGCTCGCCGTGTTTGAAGCGGTCGGGTTAGGGCTGGCCATCCCTTACCTTGTGATTGCATTCAGCCCCGGCGCGCGACGCTTCCTCCCGAAGCCGGGAGCCTGGATGATCCGCCTGAAGCAAATTCTTGCCTTCCCGGTCTACGGCACCGCGGTGTGGCTGCTGTTCGTATTGTCGATTGAGGTCGGCTCAATCGGAGCGACCGCGGCGTTGGCGGGGCTTGTGCTGATTGCCTTCGCGGCGTGGCTTTACGAGGCCATCCGGTGGAGCGAGGGCCGATGGCGCGGTTTGGGCATCGGCCTCGCAGTGGCATCGGTTGTCGGTGCATTTGCGCTTCTCGTCGTGACGAGCGGTGACGGCCCGTCACGCGCGGCTGAAACCGCGGAGGATGCCGGACTTGCTTGGCAAACCTTCAGCCAAGCGAAGGTCGCGGAGCTCCGAATGCAGGGCAAGCCGATCTTCGTCGACGTCACGGCAGCATGGTGCATCACCTGCAAGGTCAACGAACGAGTGGCTTTGACCGATCCCGCGGTGCGCAAGGCATTCTCCGACGGCGATGTGGCGGCCATCAGAGCTGATTGGACTCGCCGAGATGCCGAGATCACGCGGATACTGGAAGCAAGCGGGCGCGCCGGCGTGCCGTTATATTTGTTTTATCCAAAGCCTGGCACGACGGGAGAACAACGGCCGCCGATCGTCTTGCCGCAAATTCTGACGGCGGAGACCGTGCTGCGCGCAATTCGTATTGAATAATGTCGCACGGCACGGGCAAGGTTCTAGTCCGATCGCGAGCAACTGTAGGATTGGTATTGATCGTCTTGGCTCTATCTTGAACAAGGAGGAAAGCATGCTCGAGCTGTATCACAGCATCAATTCGGTCTGCGCCCAGAAGGTGCGTATTGCACTGGAGGAGAAGGGGCAACCGGCCAAGGACCATCTCATGACGCTGCGCGGGGACCAATTCGAGCCAGCCTACCTGAAGCTCAATCCGGGCGGCGTGGTGCCGACGCTGATCCACGACGGCGAGCCGATCATCGAGTCCTCGCTGATCCTTTATTACATCGACGATGCCTTCCCAACGCCGCCGCTGATGCCGAAATCGCCGCGCCAGCGCCACCGCGTGCGCCAATACAACAAGCTGATCGACGAATATGTGCACAATTCCTGCATGATCCTGACATTCGCGACGGCATTCCGCCCGGCCTTCCTGAAGATGGCGCCCGAAGCCTGGCAGGCCGAGATCGCCAAGTCGCCGCTCAAACGCCGCGCCGAGTACAAGCGCAGCGTCATCGAGCATGGGCTCGACTCCGAGTTCGTGGCCGAGGCGCTGGCGCAACACCGCAAGCTGTTGTCATGGATGGCGGACTCGCTCAACAGCGGCCCGTATTTGGCCGGCGAGGACTTTTCCAATGCGGACTGCGCCGTGATCCCCTACATCCTGCGGCTCGAACTGCTCAAGCTCGGCGCCATATGGGACCGCTACCCGAGCGTCGCCGCGTGGTGGGAGCGCGCGCGCGCACGGCCGTCAGTCAAGGCTGCGATCCTCGATTGCATGACCGAGGCGGACCATGCGCCGTTTAAGAATCTTGCACCCGATCCCTGGCCGAAAGTGCAGGAGTTATTGAAAGCGGCTTGAAGGATCTTGATTGTCACTTAGACGTCGGCCGAACAGGGGCCCGGAACGTCCTTGTTGCCGCAGCCCGTGAGTGACGGAACATCCAAGCTCAATTCCGCCAAGGTTCGCGGAACCATGGCGAACGCGTGGAGGTCGCTCCGTAGGGCATCGCAGCGCGCGGAAGCTTAGCCGAGACGCGCGCAGGCCTTAGATGGGAACACTTATTTTTGCAATCGCGTTGGCACTCGTGCTCGGCTTTGCCGCCCATCGGGCGAGCGTTTGCACAGTTCGCGCAGTCGCCGAAATCATGAGTTCGGCCAGCGGCAGCATATTCTTGAGCATCGGCAAGTCGATGCTGTGGGCTTGGGCGCTCATGATCCCCGTATTCGCGCGACCTGCTCCCGAGCCAGCATGGGTCGGATCACTGCTCGCCGGAAAATGGGCACGGATCTGGGCGGGGATATTGGCGTGTGCATTTTTGGCTTGGGCCCTCTACGAGATTTTGCGGCTGTGGCGGACGCGGGCAAGGGACGAACGTATCATCGAACTCATCCTCGCTCCGCGCTATCGTTTGTCAACGGCAGTGGTCATGGTCGGGCTGTCCGGCGCGCTGTTGTTCCTGTTCTACGGCCCGATCAGTTATACCGCGACCTTCGCTCTCATCATCCAAGGAGCGCTCGGGACTCAAGACTGGCCAACCGCTATGCGCACGGTCCTCCTGCTCGCCGTCATGGCTGGAATGCTGTTGTCCACACTCCAACGTGACACCTTTCGCGTCGATTGGCGGCCGCAATTTTCTTGGCTGCTGAACTTGAGTGCCGGCGTATTGATGGGGCTCGGCATAGCGCTGGCGCCAGGCGGCAACGACGCGCTCGTGCTCGACGGCATCCCGATCCTATCTCCCCATGCATTGCCGACCTTCACCGCGCTCGTGGTGGGGGTCGCGCTCGGACTGGTCGTGATGCGTCGGTGGTTTGGGATCGAAGCCCGTGTCAGGTGCAAGAACGATACCTTCATTACAGACACGTGGAGCCGGCCCGTTTCCATCGGCAAAGCGCAGTGATGTGAATAAATTGCATCGAAGCAGCATGTTTCGATTGAGTGTCCGTCCTCTCACTAGCGACTCGCTCTGTTAGCGGGGACGATAGCAGCACTGTGATTAGTCCATTACTTTGCGACGTGCCGTAATCTCGGACACTTGACTTGCAACTGATGAATTATGCACCGCAATATCCTGCCTCACGTGCGATTAATCGATCCGCGCGAATAACTACCCTCGCATAGTTCCGATGCAGGGCGTATCACCAGAGGCACAGCAATGGTTGAAAATTTTGAAGACATTCGGAAATTAAACGAGACCAATCTTGAGACGATGACGAAATCGTTCGAAGCCTTGTCTAAGCACGCCTTGGTAATCACGACAGAGATGACGGATTACTCGAAGCGCTCTTTCGAAAACGCTGCCAAGACGGTGGAAAAACTGTTCGGCGTCAGGTCGCTCAATACCGCAATCGAGGTTCAAAGCGAGTATGCAAAGGCTGTCTACGATGATTTCAACGCCCAGATAGCCAAGCTTGGAGAACACTACGCGGATCTGGCCAAAGTGGCCTTCAAGTCCTGCGAGGATCTCGTGCCAAAGAAAGGGTCAGCCAACTAAGGTCGTCAAGTATATCTGGACAACTAAGCCGTGGCCTACTGCAGGCGACTGGGCCTTTCGCCTTAGCCCTCACCCGCCACCGCGGGTCGAGTCCCGGTTTGAGTATCACTCAGCCGCCGCTCGTCTCTCCAAAATATCTAGTACCTCCAACGGATCCGCGCGATCACGGTAATCAACCCCGATATCGGCGAAAAGGATCACGCCATCGACGCCAATGACATAGGTCGCCGACAATGGCAGAGACCAGTCGTCCGGCATCCCATTTTTGGCGGGAATGTCGAGATTGAATCCGTCATAGGCCGCGCGCAACTCGTCGGTGAAGGTATAGACGATCCCGAAGGCCTTGCCGACGGACTGTCCGACATCACTCAGCACCGGAAAAGTCAGCGCGTTCTTCTCGGCAGTGCTGACTGTATCGTCGGGCTTCTCGGGGCTGATCGCGACCAGGCTGGCGCCAGCCGCCGCGATTCGCGGCAGCGCGTTTTGATAAGCCTTGAGCTCGAGATTGCAGTAAGGACACCAACCGCCGCGGTAGAAGGTCACCACGACGGGTCCTTTCACCAACAGAGTTGCGATATCGAAGGTTTTGCCCTGTGCGTCGGGCAGGATGATCGCGGGCGCTTGGTCACCGACCTGCCTGGCGCGCCGGGCAAACCTGGTCTCCGTTAAGTACTGGATATGCCGTTCCATGATCGCTCGGCGGTCTGCCGGTACGCGCTGCATCCAGCCGGCGCGATATTCCTCAAGCTGTTTGGATAATGTGTCGCTCATGTCGTCGATCTCCTATTGGATGTAATCGAATCAGGCGGGGATGTAGTTCTGCGGGAACAGGTTGCGCCGTGCCTCGTCGTCCATCTCACGTTTGAACGTGACATCCTTGGCGATAGCGCGCGCCCGGGCCACGGCCGGACGCGCATCGATGCCGGCGAACCATCTGGCGATATTGGAAAATTCTCCGAGCCTACCCTCGCCGAGTACGAAATTCGCTCGGTCGATCCAGCCCCAGGCCGCGATATCCACGATGGTGTAATTCTCGCTCACGAGATACTTACGCGCCTTAAGATGCGCATTCAATATTTGGTAATGCCGCTCGGCCTCGCGCAGATAGCGGTTCTGCGCATATGGAATCGGTTCCGGGGCGGCACGTCGGAAATGGGCCGACTGGCCCGAATAGGGCCCAAGCCCGGTCGCCACGAACATCAGCCATGACAGCAACTGGCCGCGATCGGCAGGGCGACCAAGCCACTGGCCAGATTTTTCGGCGAGATAAAGCAGTATGGCGTTGCTGTCAAAAACCGTGACCGGGCCTTCGCCCAGCCCCTCTGTGTCGACGATGGCCGGCGTCTTGCCGTTTGGGTTGATCGCCCGGAATGTGGACGTGTGCTGCTCGCCCTTAAAGGTATCGACCGGAATGACCTCATAAGGGATTCCGGTTTCCTCCAAAAAGAGCGCTACTTTCATCGGGTTGGGCGTGTGGTGAAAATAGAAGCGGATCATTGTGCTCCGTCTTTCCTGATGTTGCAGTTTTCAATCAGAACACTCGGGCGACCTCGCGCGCCGTCGTCTGGCGCGCAGTCCATAATTGCTGGCGTCCTATTGTTCGCCCGAAAGCAAGAGGCCACAGCAGTCAGGCAGCGCAGATCGCTGTTTTATATCGATCGCTATAATAAAAAGCAAGCGGTTTGCAAGTGTGACGCCCAAGACGCGAGAATGGCTCGCTTCTCGTTGATGCAGAGGTCGGCGCCGTTGACCACTTCGGAAGGTTGTCCGAAGGCGTTGGCTGCGTGAAGCAGCTCATCGAGTCTTGAGTCATCTCTTGCGTCGACCGCGGCCTCGTCGCTCCAGAATGATAGAACGACGAACTTGCCCGGCTCAACCACGCTCTCGAACCGTACCACGGATATCAGGTCGAGCTTAATTCCAAAGTCTCAGCGCATTGCGGCGCGAGTCAAGAAACCAGCGTGCCGAGTGCGACGAAGGCGAGCCCGATTACTTCGTCGAGTGTCACGCGGCACAGCACAGCCACAGACTCCGCCACACCTCTCACGAAGTCGTGACGCAACTCCTGTAACAACCCGCATGCTCGGTCGAAATGCTGATTAGTGGCGCAGCAAGAAGCTGCGATCCGCTTGGGACCCAAGGCGGGTCGATGCTCAAAGGAGATATGACGTGAAGAAGCTTATCATCGCCAAAAAATGTCTTCCGCTCGCGCTTGCGCTGGCCGGGTTCGTTGCCGCCGGCACGGTGCCGGTGTTTGCCCAGTCCTCAGGCACTTGGGCTGCTGGCATCTCGACGAGGAATGCTCGACCATTCGTGCATACGCCGTCGATCCTCGACAGCGGCCATAACTCGTACGCGCAAGTACCCGCAACCACCCATCACTTAGTCCCTGACTACGATGCTTCTAGTGACGTTTGGTCAACTACAGGCCGTGGGAACATCGGCCATTAAGGTGCCGAAGTGAAACAGGGCGGGTATCAGCTCGCCCTATTTCTCGATGCAGCAGCCCGGCGAGTTTTTTATCATAAGGCCCCGAATGCGTCTTTATCGGAAGCTTGGCTCTGCGCGGAACCGCGGTGATTCATCGCAAGGTGACCCGCACTATGATACGCGCAGCGCCAATGCGGCTTGGGGATGGATTGCCTGCGCCATATTACTCGTCATCGTATTGGCCGGCGCTTTTGTCAGTTTTGAGCCAGGTGAATCGCCTTGCAGGCCATATTGTTCTATGACGAACCGAGCAGGCTAGCGGTGACGAGCGCGGCTGCCCGTTGGCGAATGCCGCTGTCGAACTGTCCGATAAGGACCATTCGGCGCGCCGTGTGATCGAAGCGTTCAAGACCGCGCAGCGCGAGCGCCTGATTTAACCGTGCGCTGCGGCCGCGCTCGCGGAGCCGGAAATGATGGCGGACGAACTGTTCCTGCTGCTCGAAGGCGCGCGCGTGACGGCGCAGAGCATGGGCCCGAAGGGACTTGGTGACCGGCTCGTTAGGATGAGTGAAGCGATGATCAAGGCGCACATGATTGTTGAGCCGGCACGCCCGTCGACCCGATGACGGCGCCCTCGCAGCTTATGGCGGCTCGCCCGCGCATAACGGGCCACAGATTGGCGCTGCAGCACGCCTCGATTCCAGGTTCTGTGACCTACTTAATAGTCCACCGGGAGAACGGCCGAGTATCGACTCCCAGCCCTCAGCAGACTCGCCGGATTATTTCGTAGTCCACTTTTTGCGCAGATCCGAACATCGGCAAGGGACCCCTCCGACAATAATTCCGGGTTATGTGTAGTTAGCGCCAGCCATAGGACCCTTGTTTCACAATCTCATATAATTTTGAGTCTGGAGCAGTCTGCTGTAACTACCTGTTTCTACCTAGTCTTTATCCGCGTTGCCGTGCGGGACCTTCCGCACGTTCTTCGGCGACTTCTTCAGTTTGAAGAGCGGAACAAACAGAATGTTCTTGCTCGCGTCGGCGATGTTGGTTCGGTTACTCATGGTCTCTCTCCTTTGGTTACGGGGTTCTGCGCAGAGTCCGCGCATGAACCCCTGCCCTTCGGCGAGTCCAGGTGAGGGGGAGCAAGAAGAAAATCGGTAGGGGGGATCGCCCGGTCTGGCAGCGAGCGCAGCGAGCGAAGATCGGGGGATGCCGATTTTGTTCTTGCAGGGGGTGTGTCAGGGCAGAGCCCTCACACCCCCGACCAAACAGAAAAAAGTCGCGCAAGCGGCATTGTCCTTGCGGTAACGATCGTTACCCGAGAGGGCGGAGACGCTGTTTAGGCGGCTCCGGTCGCCGCGCGATTAGAGCGTGACCGAGCGAAGCGAGGGCCGCCGAGATCGCAATGTTTCGTTGCTAAGCGGACAATCGAACGGGAACGGGTTAGTATGACCGGTTGCAATTGGGAACCAAATGACCGGCTGGGATCACGAATTCGCGGTGCAGTATATCAACGACGGTCTTTTCCACGTGACCGATCCCGGGCCGCTGCGTGCTCCAGTCATTGACTTTTCGCTCCGTCGCGATGAGGGGCTCGAACTTATCCTTGAAACGAGGACCGCGCCGCACTCGAAATCCACGGCGCCGGAACATCCCAGCGGTACTGTGCGCATCACTACGGAAAGCGCCAGCCTTGAAAATATCGGCGGCGTCAAAGTCAGGCTCACGGGAGTCATACCCTATCGAGTTCAAACCTCGACCAATTACCGGACGGGCCAGGATGAACACGTCGAAGAAGCAAAAATACATGCGCTTGAAGCGACGGTGCAAAGCCGCATTGAGGGGCGCTACACCATTGACTGGGTTGAAAACCTGCCGACGAGTCCCTTCGTCTGGCCGGATTTCGCTGAGACAAAGATTGAAACCGCCACGAAGCGCAAATTCGGCCTTGGCGATGACGGCATCACGCTTTTCAGCACGGACTCGGGACAGTCATCGAGTCGCTCGGCCGCTAAAATCGTTGCCGCCGGCAACGAAATCTATGTTTGCGCCCTGCGTCGTAGAGACAACGATGACCTCGTGAAGCCGGGCTGCATCATCTATGTCGGCAACCCGGACGAGCAGTTTCGCAAGAAGGTTCGGACTGCAATCTCCTTCGCGCTCGGCGTTTACCTGGTCGATTTGGGAAGCGCCGTCTACAGCAATGATTGGGAAATCATTTCCTTCAAGTGCCGCAGCGCCTACAGCATTGACCGGAAGGTTTTGGATTTGGTGGTGCTGCCGCCGGCGCCGATGGGCGCGCGCTGGCAGCATGAGATCGACCGGGTTCCTTTCGCGCGGTTGGTCAACGCTGTTTTTCACAACTATGAGGCGCTCGACTTCGGCAATCTGAGCTGGGCGTACTGGCACGCGCTGTGCGCTACGCCGCACATCGCGTCGGTGCATTTCGGCGCCGCGATCGAATTGCTGCTTCGCCAGTACGGCGCAATGAAGCCCGATCAGTTTCCGCGAGGAATCATCGCGGACCGCGCGACTTGGAAACGGTTGTCCGGTCAGGTTGAGGAGACGATTGCGAAATTGGAAATCTCCGAGGAAAAGAAAAATGCCCTCCGCGAGAACATCGGCGGGCTCAATCGCGTGCATCAGCGCGATAGCATGGAAGCCATACTGAAGGATATTGGGGTTGTACTTGGCCCCGATGAGTCACAAGCGTGGAAGCGGCGTAACGACGCGGCGCATGGCATTGCCATGGAGGACGGCGAAGAACTTGACGTGATCCGCGACATAAAACTTCTCAAGGTCATGTTCCATCGCATGGTACTGCGGATCATCAACGGCGCGGACACCTACCACGACTACGCCACGCCGGGATTTCCGATCCGCAAACTCGCCGATCCGGTGCCGCCGGCGAGCTCCAAGTAGGCGTTGACCGGCTGACGCGTCGGACGACGACCGCCGCGAGGCATTCGAACCCGGCAACGATCGTTACCCGCAAGGGCGGGGACGCTTGCGGCGGCTCCGTTTGCCAGCACTTAGCGCTGGCGAGTGGAGCGCGACCGGCAAGAGGGAGGAGCCGCGCAATCCGATCGAAAGTCACACGTCACTATCCCGGCGCGAGAGCGACCTGGCCGCGTCATTCGCACGGGTCAAATTCACCATGTCGGTCAATTGGCCGTTCGGCAGACGCAGGCGCCACATGTTCGGCCAGTCGGGATCGCGCACAAGTGTCACGCCTGCCTTCTCTGGCGCCGGCAGCCGACTGCTCGCCACTACGCGCGGAAATTCATCGACACTGGCGGTACTATCAGTGACATTCTCCGGCTTTAGCAAGCCGAGTTCTTTTTTCAGCTCTTCGGCCTGTTGATCGAGTTCAGGCGTCCATGCATCCACTTCGAGAGCGTAGAAGTCTTCGGTTCCGCCGGCGCGGCCGGTCACTTTTGATGAGGCGTCGATGCCGATGCCAACGGCACGCTTCAGGTTGCGGTTGCCCTGAAGCATACTGAGACAATAACCGCGTAGCATAACCCGCCGTCGCTTGCGGTATTGGTCGTAAGCGGGACCCGGCCCTTCGCCGTGATGCGCGAGGATGAGAAAGACATAACCGACCTTCTCGTCGGCGCTGCGCGGGGTAGGTACGATGTTTCGCGCGAACCGGGCGGCCTTTTTGTCTTCTGCCGTTTTCATCGCGTCGACCACCGAACACCCAAGGAGACGGCGGCTCAAACGTGGTTCGAGCGCCAGGCTGCGCAAGCCCTGTTCGACCTCGGACGGATCAGGCGTTTCCCCTTTCGCGCCTTCGGCCTCGCCTTTCAGGATTGAGTCAGTAAACAGGCCGAGAAGCATGTCCCACTTATATGAGACTTTGTCGGCCTCCTTTCGTGCCTCGTAGCCGGGCTGCGCTGCCAGCGCCGCGTAAGTGCCGGCTGGAATTTCGAGCTTCTCGCCTTGCCGCCATTCGCCGCCGCCGGAACGTCTAAAATCATGCTCTTCATCCGGCCCGCCGGAGATCAAGTATTGGGCGAGCAGCTCATGTTCGCCCGCGACCGGCGCGAGATGCCCCGAGCGAATGATGCGTTCGCGCCGCATCAAATAGCGGGTGAAATCGGTTACGGTGTCGAGTTCGCGCGCAAGAAGTTCGAACGCCGGCTCGTTAAAGATATGGATAAAGCCGCCGTCGGGCTGCACGTCACCGATTGCAAATGGTTTGAAGCCGTCGGCTCCGGTGTTGGTATGGTCGTCACCCTTGAGCGCAGGGTTGATCGCAAGATAACCCGGGGCCTCCTTGCGGTATTCGGCGCAAGCTTCGGAAGCGCCGAGCGCGACCGCGATAAGATGGACCCGCCGCCGCTCGGCCGGTGGAAGCGTGAGCGGGAATCGTTCCTTACATGCCGCATCGAGAAACAGCTGGTCCGCGTGGTCGCGCAAATAACGTGCAGCGCCATTGATTTGCGCAGCCGATTTTGCGATTGCCTTCCGGTACCAGCGCGGCCACGCGACTTTAACGTTAGCGCCCGATGACCAGTTGATGCTCTTGTCGCTGAAGATAAGGATGTCGTCGCCGCACACGACGAACAGGTCGCACAGCTCCTTACCTGCGCTACCGAAGAGATTCGGATAAGTCCAAAGATTGAGAAAACTCTTGTCCGCCAGCGCGGCCAGGTTCTTCTCGGTCGAAGTAAATCCAACCCCGCGCTTGATGACGGCCATGGTGTTTCGCCTGTGCGACCAACGCGAACGGGCACTCCGCTAATTTCCGAACCAAGTGCGAACGATGTGAGCCAGGCGGCGCATGGCGTTCATGAAATCGTTGATGGTTCGCAGGAGCCAGTTTTTTCGCGCGGCGACGATGCGGCGAAACTGCATGCCGGCCTCGTTCATATCGAGGTGCAGAACCACGATGTTGTCGGCCGACGGGATGACGTTCTCCAGCATGCGAAGATATTTGCGCTGATCGCCGGGAATGCGATTTCTTTTGCGGTCCCATGCCGCCACAGTGCCCGCGATCCAGTCCGCCGCGCGGATCATGTAATCGAACCACATCCGCTCCTTGCCGCTGCTGCGGTCCGGCGCTCCTGCCGGGCAGCGCGTTCTCCTCATGTCCACGGAAAAAGTCTCTGCGAAGAGCTGCGCGTTCCACAGAGCAAAGTCGTACCAAACATGATCGCAATAATTCGTCATTTTGTCGCGGTCGGGAAACCAGCCGATGACCTCGGCGAGTCGCTCGCGACCGATCAGGACGGTCAATACCGCAAACCAGATGGCAAGGAGCCAGATGTCGGCCAACAGCCCGACGTTGAAGCCGTTGGCCTGCGCATCTTGCTTTAGCTTCTTGATGCGCGCGATCGTCTCGTCGGCCGCGCCGGCCTGGACGGCATTCGCAAGCGTGATGGCGATGTATTCGCGCGCAATGGTTAGCGGAACGCTTCCCGGGCCGTTCCAGAAGATGGCCAGACGGCCATTGACCGTGATGGCGACGTGAAAACGGCGCGGATCGCGTAGCCATTCGATCGCTTCGTCGTCAAGGTCTTTCGACTTCTTCAGATCTTTCGGTAGGGCCTCTTTGACATCGCGTTCGATCTCGGCCGGCCACGCGTCATACGGGATGACGGTGAAGGCGAAGCAGTCGAACGGCCGGTCGTTGTGCTGAGAAAAGTCGGCCGCGATGATCCATTTGCGGACGTCGGGGTGCCGCGCGATAAAGCGTCGAAACAGCTCGATGGCGCTGCCATCGAAGCATTCCAGGAAAAGCTTTGCGACCACTTCAGGCGGATGAATGACAATCTCCGTGAAAATAAAGGGCCGAAGCTACCGGCCGGTGTTCTCAAGCGTTCGCGCCATCGCGGCTTGCGGCATCAGGAAGGCGGCAAGGTCGTCAATGATGTCGGCGAGCGGCGGCAATTCGGCTCCGATGTTGTCGGCGAAGGCCTTCCATTGCTGCTGTTTGGCGCGGTCGTCGGCGAAAGCGCGGGTCAGCGCATAGGGAGGGTCGGCGGGCACGGGCGTCTTGCGCCGTGCGAAGGTCGCGGCGATGGCGCGCGCGAGGCCGTCGCCCGTAAATTCGTAAGCGCGCGAGAGAAGCCAAATGTCATAAAGGTCCTTCATGCGGCTGTTGGCGCGGCCGAGCGCCACCATCGCCTGGAACTTCTCGGCAATCACGGTCTCGCGCGGATAGGCGCGCAGGCGCGGCGCGGGGAAATCGAGCAGAACCGGCAGATCGATCTCGGCCGCGCCGGGCTCGATCGCGTCGCCGAAGCCGATGTCGATCACGACGCGCACGCGCGCTCCGGCGATGGCGGCGTCGGTCTTGATGCGTAGTCCGCCATATTTGTGTTCTTCGCGGATCAGATCGACGACGAGGCCTGTCACGTCGAAGACGACGCCGTCATCCATCTCGACGGCGCAGATTTCGCGGAAAACGGCGAGCATGGCTTCGGGCTCGGGATCGCCGTAGCCGAGAAGATCGAGATCGCGCGTGGGCCTGAACGGGTCCTCGAACCATGTCGTCATCAGCATCGCGCCCTTGAGCACGAAGCGCTCGCGGTGCGTGGTTGTGCTGAGGCGATAGAGGAAACGCTCCAGCGCGTAGCGCGTGAGCAGCAGGTCGTTGGGTTGACGGCGCTCCTTGGCGAGGTTGAGAAGCCGCGCCCGCACCGAAGCGCCCATGTTGCGCTTCGGCTCAGCCATTGGTCGTCATCGCTTGCAGGTAGGGTTCCACGACTTTCCAGATTCCCGCGTCATGAGCGTATTCGGCGATCTCGTCCGGAGTCGCCTTGCGCCGGCGGAGCGCCTCGCGCAGTCCTTCAAGCGCGAGATTGAGGCCCGGGCTTTTCCTGTAGCGCCTGCCGGCGGTTTGCCGGTAGCGGAACAGGTCGACCACGGTCTTGGCGACATTATATAGGCGTACATTGACGCCCTCGATGCGATGCTCCCCGATGCCCGCGTCGAGCATCTTGCCGCGAAAGCGCACGATCTGAAGCGGAGGCTGCGTGACGGCGGGCCGCCGGTCCTTTGGACCGATCGCTATCCATACGCTGCGGGGAATCGCGTCGGTCAGCTCGTGAAAAGCCAGTGCTGATGTGAGGCACACGACGCCCTTCGGCACGAGCTTCGCCGCTTCGGCAAGGGCGTGGTTCGCATCGCCGCCCGCATCCGGGAGCTGATAGAGCCCGCGGCTGAGCTGAAGGATAAGACCCTTCTCGCGCATGCGGGCAAGCGTCGCCGCGGTGATGCCTTCCCTGACAAGTTCCGACAGGCGGGCCATCCCCTGCTTGTTCAGCAGGGAAAGGGCGCGTTCTTGCTGGGTGTGGCCATCGGTCATCATGGCGAGAATATGATATGAAACGTCGGATATGTCAATGTTTCATCCGACCTTTCATATCATTGCGGCAAAGCATTACGACCTATTGAATGTGGACAAAATGTCCTATATATATTGGACATGATGTCACGAACCGAATTAGAACAAAGCCTTATCAGGCTCAGCGTGTCTCAGACTGACGCCGCCCAACTGCTCGGGGTGGCGCCGCGCACGCTGCGGCGCTGGCTTGAGGGCGAGGAAGTCCCCGGCCCGGCCGAACAGGCCATTCGTGCTTGGCTGCGCCTGCATGAGCGGCGCCTGCCATGGCGCCCGGACAGCACCGCCATCGCCGGCGACGATCAGGACCAGATCGTGAAACACCGCGAACACGCGATCAATCTCAGCAACATCATCGCGCAAGTCGAGGCGCGAGGCGGCCCACGAACGCCCTGGATCGTCGACCGCCAGGGATCACGCGCGACGTTCGGGCCGATGGAGGTGTCGTTCTACACGCTGACGAACGGCGGATTCTCGCTGGCGCACTATACCCGCAAGGACGGAAGTCCCGATGTCGAGCGTGATCGTGAGCTGATCGAGGACGCCGCGTACTGCATAGCGAAGGAATTCGCGAGCGGCCCCGTCACCCTCGTCTATCAGGATCGCCCCTGGCGCACCGGCGTTACCAAGCCAACGCTCGAAAAGTTTCCTTCAAAGGAAGCGGCAATCCAGCGCGCCTGCGAAGCGATAGGTTCGGCGAATTTCCATGACGCATTCATCATGGCGGGAGAGCCGCCGAAGCCGCTGCTCGACAAGCACGAGCTGCGGCGCGAATGCGAGCGCCGCCGGGACGGCGCCTCGGCACTGAAGGCAATAGCCGACTATGTGCAGCGCCATTCGTCCGTCTTTGTCAGGGACGGCGCGAGACCGTGGAGCCCGGAACAGGCGGCGAAGCAGCAGCAGCGCATTGAAGCGGTGGCCGCGAAGATCGGCGCGCTGGCCGACCCGGCCGCGAAGGGAACGGCGATCTATGATCAGTTCGAGCCGCTCCTGGGTGAGCTCCACAAGCTCGGTTTTTTCCCCGAAACTTCGCTGGTGTCGGCCGTCGCGCGGGCTTTCGTGTGAGCAATTAAGGAGCGAAATCGATGAGCTACAGGCGCAACCGGCTCTCGCTCCGCATTCCCTGGCTGGTCGAAGCCGTGGCTGAAGGCCCGTTTGCGATCGTTGTCTTACTGGTACTGGCTATTTTGGCGCTCACGGCAAGAGGATTTGGTTGGTGGTGACCTTCTTGTCGAGACGGCCGATCTATTCGAGGGGACGCCGATTTGTTTCGTTAGATGTAGAAGCGATAGGAAGGCTTCGGCGCAGCGTTGTCGGAGAGCTCGCACATCAGTTCACCCACGCGGCGCGCAAATAGGATGGTAATCGGCACGCGCGAGATGCCGTCGCTCGAATTCCAATTCATTTTCGTTAGCGTCAAGATTTCTTTCGAGCGCTCCTTCATATCCGTGGGCGATGCGGCGCCGACTTCAAGCGGTGCTGGAATGTGCATACCTGGATATTCGTTCCACCAAGGGACGTATCCTCCCGTGAACAGGTAAGACTGATCCTTGAGCGTGCACAGCGTGCCGCGCCAAGGCTCTTCGAATCCCTTTCTCACCATCCGAAATGCGGTCGAGCGCATCCACACATAATCGACGACGGCAACCCGATCCCTGGCTGCGGCCTTGAACCCGGCAATCTCTTCTGGCTGGTAAGTCGTTGTCTTATGAATGACGACGCGATCCGGCATCACGCCAGCGCGCTCTCCATATTGGAAAAGAACGTCTTCCAAAAGATTCTTAGCCTGCGACTCGTTGAGATAGGGCTGCCGGTCGCGCCGTTGATCATGCTCGATATTCGCACCCTTGAGCGCGAACGGCTCAACGTCGGTCGAGTACGCCTGCGCCACGCTTGCATAGACGAGGTGCCCCCTTCTCTTCTTCATGTGATGGAAGGAAATCCCGACAAAGCAGACGTTGCGCGGAAGATCGGTAGGCCGCCACGGAATCCCCCGCGCCTTGTAGTAAATCGAGGTTGCGATATTCCACGCGCGAGTCGCGTAGCTCTGTCCCTTATCGTCCGGGCGGTCGATCGTATCGCGCCGAAGAATCTGTATGGGAACGGCTTCGTCGTACATCATCGTTCGTGCCTTGATGGCACGATAGAAGGTGCGGAAGAGCAAATCGTCGGCCATCGTGTAAAGGGCTTCTGCCTCCCGCCGTTCCTCAGGGGACGGTTGGAAGAGTGCGAGCTGATCGCTTTCCTCTTCGGCCCGCAGGATTTCGAGCGCCCTTCTCTCCTCAGGCGTCAAGCCCGGATTTGCGACCCGAAGGTCGCCGAGCTCTGGTTTAATGCAGACGATGATGCAGTCCGGACTGTCGTCACCGAAGAGGCTGCTGATTCGGCCGTCGAACAGTTCGACCAGTTCGTTGAACGTTTTCCCTGTGAGAGCATCCTTGAACAGGGTGTTGTAGATACTCGGCTCGATCGTCCGCACGAACCGGTCTTCGACCAGGAATTTGCAGTTGAGCGCTTCTTCGAGTCCGGGCCAATCGCGAAATCGGTTCGAATTGCCTTCGAACGCGGCAATAAATTGCCTAAAGCGGTTCAGCCAAGCTTTGGCGGCATCGATATCCTCCGGGAGGCCGACGAGACCAAGCCGAATGCTACGCAATCCGCGATCATCAACCGGGCCATGCGTCCCGAGCCCGCGGCGTGGGTCCACGTCGCGCGCCGCATTCGCAAATTCGAGTTCCGGTTCAGGCAGAACGTCGATCTTCAGCGGAAGTGCCACCGATCAAACCTCCTTCCTGAACATCGACGGTGACGAAGCCGCCTTCGAGCAGCAGATCGTCAACGTGCCGGTTGCCAATATTGATCGTTGGCGCCCCCTGCGAGAGGAAGCGCGCCCAGAACGCCAGATCGCTCTCCACGTTTGCGTTTCGGTCGAACTTGATCCGGCGGGTCGCCTTGCTGGTGCGCATGTAGCCCGGCAGCGGCGTGATGCCGTCGCGCTTCGCGAACATGTAAAACGGCTTGATTCGGACGCCCCAGATGCCGGCTTGTTGCACGACTTCGTACCCAAACCCCTCGCATTCGAACCAGGTCTTCTTGTCCTCGCCACGACGCTTAACAACATCGCGTCGCACGTTCTTTTTGTTCGGCGTGTCGTAGATGATCGTCCTGTTATTCCCTTTCAGCGCCGTGAAATAGGAACGTTTGGCCGGATAACCGCGTTTATTCTTTTCGATGATGAGGCCGCGATCCGCAAAACCCGACAGATACCTTTCGAAGTGTTTGCGGGTGAGCCAGGAAAATTTGGCGTGCAGCACCGGGTCGCGCTCGACCTCTTCGAGCGGAATCGGCCGTGCCGGGTTCTTTGCCGCCGCGGCAAAGAGGGTGCTGAGGAGCGGCGCCGGCACGAAGCTCCAGAGATCGCCCGTCCTGCTCTCGAACACGAAGGTGCCGGCATCGTCGAGCGGCACCTTTGTTTCGAGTTCATCCCAACCGGCGACGTTCAACGAGATGTGCGTCAGGGCCTGCGGGATCGAGGCGAAGGGCAGCAAGTTAAGGACGTAGGTGCCGACCGGGCGCGTGTCGCGCGCGACAGTCGCCGATCCGGCGGACGCTTCCAATCTGAACAGTTCCGCCGCAAAGCAGTCCTGTCCCGGCGGATAGGCGAAGGTAGCCGTGCCACCTTGCTGCTCCGCCATTTCACGCGTGTCGGTCAAGCCGGTCCCGGCCCGTTCCATGGCGCTGATGCCGAAGAACACGTCGCACAACGCCCTGTTCCGCAAGTCGCTGAATTGCGGAACGGGCTGGAATGTGCCGTCCGCTTCAAGCGTTAACCGCGTCACCGCAGCGGGCAATTGGGGGGCCGGGTTCACGAAGCGAACGGAACGGTTCGGGAGCACGTTGATTTGCGAGGGCTTCGCGATCGTATAGTCGCGATGAACGATCATGTTCACCAGAAGTTCGACGAGCGCACGCTCGGGATACGCGACACGGCTCTCATGTTGCCTGCGGCCCTTGACCTTGATCTTCGGATTGATCTCCTCCTGCTCGATCCATTCGAGCACGGATCTGTGCTGCTCGATCAGGTTGCCGTTGAAGACGCGCCGCTTTTTGCCGGCAATGGTCGCCGCGATCACGCTGTGAGAGAAAAAGCGGCCAGGGGTCCGCCCGAACAGGAGCACGCAGGCGACGCTCGGCTTTTCCTCGCCGGAATGAGCTACCAACAAGCCCAGCTCCCGCATCAGCGGCTTGAGCTGCTGCGAATCGATCGCTCCGCGTTCTAACTTTGCGCAATACCGCCTGAGCGTCGTTAGCGCGAGATCGGCGTCGATGTCGCCCCAGCTCGCTTCGGCGACAGTCTGGTCGTCGAACTGCCTGCCGTCTTTGTCGCTCGGCAAAGGCGCGAAGCGCTGAACGCCCGCGAGTTCCCGGTTCAAATCGGTCAGAAGTTCGTCGAAGCCATCGATTTCAAGATACTGGAAATTCTTGCCGAGACGGTGGGCCAGCGCCTCGACGTGCGGGTGCGGCTGTTCGGCGCTCTTGACGCACCAATAGATGCCGTGCCGGAATTTCACGCCCGTGGCGGCCCCGAGCAGGGACTCCATGATCGAGGGCTCGGCTCCGCGATAGCCGACCACGATAAGCGGCGTAGAATCCAGGAGCGGCGCCAAGGTCTGCACCAGCGCCGGATCGAGCGACTGCGTTTCGCTGATCAGATTGCGGTCCGTGTACTGTTCCGCTTTGCCGTGGAGCCAGCCTACTTGCGCCCGCGCAAACAGGCTGAACTCGTTGAAGTCATTCGGAGCCCTGTTCACTTCGGCGACGTGCCGGATGTGGGGCTGCTTGTCGTTGAGCGCCTTTGGCAGGCATACGTCGAAATTGGTGGTGAGGATCGTGCCGGCCAGTCCGCGCAGAACCAGTTCGGCGGTGGCGCGATAGCCCGCGCCGATGTCCTGGCGCACGGCGGTCAGGTCGAGAAGCGCCCTCTTCCGGTAGGCGTCAGGCTTGAGGAGATGCTCGATGACGAGCGGGAAATTCTCCGCAAGACGGTCATCGCCGTGAATGAACCACTTCTGCGATTGAAGCCACGCCGTCCATTCGGATGTCTTGATCTGTTCGGGAAGCGTCTTGCCGCCGAGCTGGAAATCGGAATAAGCCTGCTTCGCGAGCCGTTTGACGCTCTCGGCCGCAAGCGGAATTCCCGACGAAAACGACGCGCCGGCGCCGAAAAGAAACGTTGGCCGCGCGTCATTGTCGGGCTGCAAAAGAGAGCAAAGAAGGGCAACACTGTCCTTGTGCGGCATCGCCCAACGCTAAACCGATTCCTGCGAACAGAACAAGTACAAACGCCGTAGGAAGGCCCCGTAGTCCACGACGCCTCGCCCCGAGGGCGGTTGCCGAGGGCTTCCGGAATGGCGAGCCGTCGAAGGGGACGCTGGCGGCAGGGGGTCTGAAACGGCTCTTGACTCTTGTTCTCTCTTTGTTCTCAAATAGGACACCGATGTATGATGTAGCGGGCCATGATCTATTACGTGGCGTTACCCTTCACGCGTGTCGAAGACGGGCTGGCGCCCGGCGAAGCTGCTGAATGTCCCAGCGGGGCCGCCGCGATCCGGCGCGCCCAGACTTTGGCCTCCGACAAGGCCAATGCCGGCGCCGTCGCCTTCTTGCTCCAACGCCACGACGATCTGATCGGTGATCTTCTGATAAACATCGGTTCTCATTGGCTGGTCCTTGCGTCGAGGAAAAAAATAGTCAGAGACACAATATCAGGGAGGGTCCCGCCGACCGCAGCTAGGATCTTCTCCACGTTGAAGAAGCATTGTCGAATCTGTTTTTCGCAATCCCCGGCACCGACGAGAGTGCCTCGGCCGTCCCAGGCGACTTGCCCGGTAATGTGAATTGTCCGTCCTTCTCCGGCGACGACGCCGTGGTTGAAAGCACGCCCCTTCTGCGGCCAGCCCGAAGGCGGATTAAATCGGATCGTCATTGACTCAGCTCGCAATTACTTGCACGCGGCAATCATACAACAGGCGTCACCGAATGTCTCTTTCGGGTCAAAATGCGACTTCGTCGCGTCGTCCAGGCACGAGGGGTACATTATTTCTTGCGCGATGGGATGGAAGCCCGGAGGGCCGAGAACCGGAATCCCGACTTCGGGATCCAAGGGGCCTCGGCGCGCGACAGCCCGGTCCGGCAACGCCGGACGCGCCACCCGATACTCGAAATTGAATCCTGTGGTAATTGGTAGGAGTCTTTGAGTGATCGCACCGACGATCAGGCGGATTGAAGCCGCAATCATCTGGCCCCATAGACTTGATGTTTCAGCCACGCGTCAAACTCGAATTCGTCCGGCGCTATTGCCCGCCGCAGAAGGGATGGCGCGTGTGCGTCGATATCGACCCTTCGGAAGAAGGGCGCACAGGAGGCAAGCGGGACTCCGAAGAATCGCAAGAGCGGCAAGAGGCAATGCTGGCCGACGCGCCACGCGTACGCGACGCGCTCAAGGCGCTCAACGTCAACGTCGGCGACCGCAAGCGCTGGTGCCACTCGTGCGAGTTGCCCTACCTCGAAGGCGACCCCGATGTCGTCGCCTACGATCCGCAGAGAAAATGGTGCATCGTCGCTGAGGTCGAAGGCGCGTCATCCGGACAGCCGGAGCAGAAGCTCTACAAGGCGATCGGCCAAATGGTGCGCACGGCGAGCAATCTCCCAAGCGGTTGGGATAGCCGCCTCGTGATCGTCGTGTATGGGGAGAAGATCGCAAACCACCTTGGGCGCGCGCAGGCCCTCGTCAAGCTCGGGATTTCCGGACTGGCGCTGGCCGATGACGCCCGCGCGGATCGCTGGCTTTTCGGCGAACCCTTGGGCATTGAGCCGTAGGCTAGCCGCACGCGCTATACTGCCGCCCACCATGAGTCTCAAAGAACCCACCCATTTCGTATGGGATGATCGCCTGACCGACGCTGACAAAGAGACGGTCAGCGAACTTAACGCCTCGCTCGATCGCCTCAACAGCTTGCGGGCGGTCGAAATCAACGTCTCGGGCAAGTTCCTGCGCTCCAAGATCGCGTGGAAGCTCGCGACCTACCAGCACGCGCTTCTGCACCGGCTTGTCGCCCTCATGGACGGCGCGGCGGTCGCCTGGAATAACATGTGCACTTTATCGTGCATGCTTTCGGCCCGCGCCTTCATGGAGACGTTTGCGGTGATGGCCGAATTCGAGCAGAGAGTTGCGCGCCTGCTCAAGGAGGACGATTTAGGCGGCCTTGACGCGCTGGCTCAGAACGGCATTTTCGCAAGCCGCGATCCGGAATGGATCAAGGAAAATCCCGAAACTCAGGCCGTGAGTGTCCTCACCTATATCAACAAGTTCGACAAGCGCGCGGAAGGTTTCCGCGGCCATTACGATATGTTGTCCGAACGCTGCCACCCCAACTCTCTCGGTCACAATTTCATGTTCTCCGAGCTGGACCGCAGCGACGGCACGGTCCGCTTCTGCGATGAGCGCGAACCGGCGCGCAACGGCCAGATGATCCTGGCGGCATTGGCACCCTTGCCACTGGTGGAATCGATCATGAAACGCCTCGACGAGCTGATCGAGAAGGTATCCGACCTTCACCACCGCGTCGCGCCGATCGGCGGTGCGGCGGGCGAGCCGCGGTCGGTCTGACGTGAAGGGCGCAGCGAGTAAATCCTGACGCGCGTACTACCTGCGGCGACAACTAAGTCGGCTCCGATCCGCGCACTCCACCGACGGAAGCGCCATCAACCGGGGCGCGGGGAAGATAGGTTTCGACCCTCCTGAAAAGAAGTAGGCCCTCTCTGAACTCGTAAACCCAGTCATCGCTGGCTTCGGAATAGTAGCTCTGGAAAACGTCTCTGTGCCGAAACACGCCGCGATCCAATGGGTGCGTGGCCAAGGGATTATGATAGACCCTTAATCCGTCAAGAAGCCGTTCTGAATAGTTCGCCTTCATTGCCCTCACGACGTGCGGCGTCGTGCCATTTGGGTTGTACGTCACGGCCTCGAACATGATGTTGGGATTGGGGTCTGCCGACAGCGCGCGCACCTTCCCCCAGGTAGCGCAAGAACTGAACATCACAGCGCTGAGCCACTTGAATTCATCGTCCTTGAAAACACCAAGACCGACAGGGCTGCCGCTGTCCTTGGCTACGGAGTCAACCTCGTAGCCCTTCAGTTCGCCGCCCTCACGCAGGTATTTCTCCTCGTCGACGTAGTAGCCGAAGAGGGCAGCCTCTATGGCGCGCTGACTCGCGAGGAAGGCGTGCGGACTGTCGATAGCCGTGATCGCCAATACAAAGGGCCGGTTCTTGACGTGATCAAGGTTCCGATACGACGCGCTGAATTTCTTGCTCTTGCTGTCAATACTGTTGCGAATCCTTAAGATCGCACGCCTGTTGAACTCGTTCAAATCCTCGGGAATCGGCTCCCCCTGTTTCATAAATTCGGGAGTGGCGTCCTTGGCGTGCAGCGCCACCGTCGCTTCGACATTGAACCCGTCATTATCAGTAATGAAAAAATCCGGCGCCGGGTGGCTGATATCGACAGTGACTTTGTACTGTTTGAGAACGGCAAAGACGTAAAGTTCCCAAAAGCACGTATTGAATGTCGTCTGAAATTCATAGACGAACTTACCGTCACGATCTTTGAACCCCCGTGCCCACTCGTTCAGTACGTCGCAGTTGTATCCATTTTGCTGGGCGCAAATAGAACGGAAATTCGGATGCTGAAGTGTCTCGCTGACAATTGGCGTGAAGAGGTCCATTCGAGTTATCCGTCGGCTGTTATGCCGTGATCCGTTCCGTCGAAGCTACGACATGTCGCGAAAACGGCAAGGGCATTCACGAAACCGCCCGGCGCGATGCGTGAGTGGCATCAACTCAGCCAGCGACAGCACGCGCTCCCTCCATCTCCGCTGGAGCCTCCGCCAGAAGGCCGCGATTGGCGCGGCCGGAAAACCATGGAGGAAACAATGCGAGTGCCATGGATGATCGTCAGGTTATTGAATGGGACAAGGACGATATCGACGCATTGAAATTTATGGAAGTTGATGTGCTCGGTCTCGGCATGCTGGGCTGCATGCGCCGCGCGTTCGATCTCCTCGATGAAGCCAAAGGCCAACGCCTCGATCTGGCATCAATCCCGGCCGAGGATCCCGCGACTTACGCGATGATCCGCCAGGCCGACACAATGGGCACCTTCCAGATCGAATCGCGTGCGCAGATGTCGATGCTGCCGCGCCTCAAGCCCAAGACCTTTTATGATCTCGTGATCGAAGTCGCGATTGTGCGTCCCGGACCTATCCAGGGCGATATGGTGCACCCCTATTCGAGCGAGCAGGCGCGTTCGTTGCGCGTTGCACTGGATAAGCTCAGTTTCTCCAAACCGACGATGGGTAATGCCATGCCGGCCGGGTCCGAAAAGGGTGTGCGCTGGGCCAAGCCGCAGCTCGTCTGCGAAGTCACACCGACATTGCCGATTGGATACTGCCGCATCTCGCTGGGCGGGTGTTGAGTCTCGTGCGCTGTCCTTCAGGGGTGGGCGAGACGTTTCTTCGCCAAGCACGGGTGACCGGGTCTCAGCGACGCCGTGAAGCGCGTCGATGTCGGCGAAAAGGAGACGATGCTTACGCTCGACAGCGTGGACGGCTTGCTTGATTTCGTTCAGGCCAGCGTCTTAGAGATTCACCCGTGGGGTTCCACCATGGCAAATCTTGAAAAGCCTGATCGCCTCATCTTTGATCTCGACCCTGGCGAGCATGTCGCATGGCGCGCCGTCATCGACGGCGCACTCGAAATTCGCAGTCGCTTGGATGCACTTGGGCTCACAAGCTTCGTCAAAACTTCGGGCGGCAAGGGCCTTCACGTCGTGCTGCCGATTGAGCCGAGCGCGAACTGGGATGACGCCAAGGCATTCACGCAATCTATCGCTCAGCAGATGGCGAAAGCGCGGCCCGACCGTTACGTAGCTACCATGGCAAAGGTGTCCCGACGCGGACGGATAGGTTCGGCAATCGCCTTTTTGATATTGTTGACGTTGAACGTCGCGACTTTCATAAGGGCAACTTCTCGGTCCCACTTCAGAGCCGTTCGGACAGCTCAACGTTTCCCAGGCTGGACTGTGTCTTTCAAACTGAGCCATGCATAGTCTTTGGCACGATCCATCATCGCTCGCATGATCGTGTCGATGCCATCTTACCATCACCGGAGGTGGTCGAAACTGCGCCGGCTCGCGGTATTAGGCGGCAATCAACTTGCCGAGCCATCCGGCAACCGCATCGAGGATTTCAGCCATGACGTCGGCGTCGCGGCGGCCCGAACGGGCCGGGACGTGAAAGGAATGATCGGCATCCACGGCTATGTGAAGCGCGGCCCTTGGTCCGAGCTTATTGAGTAATGGCTCGAGCAAAGTGAGTTCGGCCAACTTATCCTTGCTGCCTTGCAGGAATAGCATCGGCACCGCAACCTGAAACAGGCTGGCGGCCCGCCGGTCGGATGGTTTTCCGATTGGGTGAAGCGGGAAGCCAAAAAACACCAGCCCTCGGACTGCGTCCAAGGGCGCCTGCGCTTGAGCTTCCGAGGTCATGCGACCACCGAATGATTTGCCGCCGGCAAATATCGGCAATTCGCGGAGGCGTTTGTTTGCTTCGTCGACCGCGGCGCGCACTGTCGCTTGCGCGAGTGGCGCACGGTCGGGCCGCTTGCTGCCTTGCTCCATGTAGGGGAATTGATAGCGCAATGTCGCGATCCGCCGCGCCGCGAGACCTTGGGCAGCCGCGTCCATGAAGTGGTGGGTCATGCCGGCGCCGGCACCGTGGGCCAACACCAAACAGGCCTTCGCGTCGCGCGGCTCCGACAGCAGCGCCGAAACCGAACGGGTAGCGTCGATGGGGATGCGAAACGTTGCCATCGTAGGCCGGTCCTCCTGCGCAAGGGGTCATTGACCGAGATCAGGGCGCGCTCAATATTCCCGAGGTCGACCTGGTTTCACATGACCTCGGCAAAATGGTTGCCTACGCCTTCGGCCATGTGAACCATGCGCATACCGGCCGCTCGATCCGTCCCACGTCGCAAATAATCTGAAGTTATGTGCAGATGGGCACGGTTCGAAAAGTAGCTGCCGGCTTCAAACGGCGGCTCGGCCAGCCACCATCTTTCCAGGTACTTGCTGAAGATAATATCCGCTACCGCCAGCTCATTCGGCTCATCAACTTTGCTAGGCACAGAAGCGCTTTGTCGAAGAACTCGGCACTGCCGTTGGCAAATCCAGCATCGAGCAAAGGCTTTCGACCCTCCGCGGTTTTCCATTTCGCGAGAATTGGACGAGACACCGCGCTGTGCCACCCAATTCTGCCCAGGGGAGCCCAAACCCATTGATGACCGATTTTGTCTTCGCACATTCTAGTGAGCGATTCCTCGTCAGCGTTGAGCGAAATGAAGGCCAAGCTTCCTAACAGCTCAAATTCTTCAAAAGCCGGGGTGAACTCCTTCGACAGAAAAATTTCGGCGCCCAGCCATTCCTTAAAGATTGCGTGCAAATGATCGCTTAGCCCGGTTTTTCTATTCTCACCTTTGAATTCCGGCAACCGCTTCCAAGCGTCATTGCCGCTACCCTCCCATACGCCCAAAAAATAGTGCGTGACTAAATTTTCCTGATCTCCGTTCCGATCAGGAACCGCCAACCGAAACAACGAATTGATGCGGCCTAATTGGCCCGCCCTTATGAGTCCGAGAGCGTAGGCATACATGAGAAGGATCGCTGGATAGTAGCGAAGGGCCAAATACCCCGTGAGCCCGCCGAGTATCTCTTGATCGGTCAATGACGAGATCACCTCTCCTACCGTCTTGAACTGGTCGTTGCCGCCCCATCTTCCAAGCACCGCGAAGATTTTAGCGAGCGGCTCAAATATAGCCTCGTAACGTCCTACGCGTCGAACGAACTCAGCATCGTTCCACGCGCCGCTCATCGTAAAGTTTTCGGCGCTGATGAGGTCTAAAGCGCGCTTTAGCTCCTCGCGCACCAGATCATCTAGTTCAATTCGATATTCAGGGCGCGATAGACATCTCTTGGCAGTAGCGGTGAGGAGCTTGACGCTTCGAGGGTCTGCCCGCTGCAAATCCGTTTGGATTGCTACCTTTGCAGCAAGGCTGGTCCAAAAAGCATCAGCATCAGTAATCGGCATGAATCGCCCGGCGCGATGGCGCACAATATCTTCCGCGGTCGATTTGGCAGCACCTCGAATGGTCCAGAAAAAGGGATATCTCCTACTCGGCGCTCGAATGATTGCACTTCGCAATCCGCTATCCCACTCGCCAGACCAGCCGCTCACAATCAAGCCGTACTCGTCAAAAATGCGGTCGAGCAATTGATTAACCTGCGCGGAATAAGTGGCTAGTTCGCTTTCGGTATTTCGAATGCGAGTGTCCAAGTAATCCCCATGCAGCTTGACGACATGGCAGCGGCTGTGGGCGAGAGGAACGGCACCCACCAAGTCATCTTCCGAGCTAATGATAGTCGGCTCAACGCCCGCTTCGCGGATGGCATTTTCCAGGAGGCGGTCAAAGTTGGTAGTTATGATGACTCGAATGAAGCCGTCCTTCACGAGCTGGGCAATTGCATGGTGCGCTTTGGTGGGTACCTTGCGATTTTGCTGAATGTCCTCCGGAGTGGCTTCGATATAACGATGCAAAATCGCGCGACGCTCATCCGCCGTCGGGGCGAGAGCGTTCAAGAGATCTGAGTATTCCGGTTCCTTCTTGAACTGACCTCGGTACCAGACAACCCAGTCGGGTTGCTCTGTGACTCCCTGAAGTAGGCCGGCGCGCCGTACCAAGTCGAGCGTAATTTCCCAGCCGGTTGGAATATGAGCTGCGCTAGAGAGGTCCGAGCCGACAAGCAATGCGTACACTCCCCGATTCTCAAAGAGTGAGAACGCCAGCGCCGTTGTGGGATCGATCATGGCCGTTACCGATCCTCTTTCAGAGAGTAGCTAGTGCTCCGGCCACCGCCCTCGTCTTTCTGAAGAACGTCCTTTTCCAGAAGTTCGGTAATATCTCTCAAAGCCGTATCAGCTGAGCACTTTTCTATTGTAGCCCACTTGGAGCTCGTCAGCTTGCCTTCAAAGCCATCAAGTAAACGATTGACGATATCGCGTTGGCGCTCATTGAACGCGGTAGCCGCATGTTTTTTCCAAAAGTCCGCCTTCTGTAAGACACCGGCAAGGATTTTCTCGGCGCCATCAATGGCCCGGCCTAAACACGCCAAAAACCATTCCAGCCATCGAGTGATGTCGAGATCACCTTTCTGGGTCGATTCAAGGATGTCGTAGTAAACCTTGCGTTCCATCCCGATCTGCGCAGACATGCTGTAGAAGCGCTGCGGACTGTCTTCCGACCTAGCTAAGGCCATATCCGCAATTGCCCGCGCAATGCGACCGTTGCCGTCATCAAACGGGTGGATGGTGACGAACCAAAGATGCGCGACACCGGCCTTGATGACGGGGTCGATATCCTCTTGGGCGTTAAACCGATTGAGGAAGGATTTCATTTCGGCATCAAGACGGCTAGCGACCGGCGCTTCGTAGTGGACCGTCTCCTTGCCGAACGGGCCAGAGATAACCTGCATCGGTCCCGACTTCTCATCGTGCCAGGCGCCGACGATGATTTTGGACATGCCACTGCGCCCTGTGGGGAACAGCGCGGCGTGCCAGCCAAACAGCCGTTCGACGGTTAAAGGCTCGTTATACTTCTGGGTGGCGTCCAGCATCATCTCGACGATGCCTTCGACATTGCGGTCGGCGGGCGGCAAGGCGCCGACATCCATCCCGAGTCGCCGAGCGATTGAGGAGCGGACCTGATCGCGGTTGAGGATTTCACCCTCGATTTCGCTGGTCTTGAGCACGTCCTCGGTGAGGGTCTTGAGGACGGCCTCCTCCCGAAGGGGAAATCCCAAACCTTGCATCCGGCCAATCAGGCGGCCTTGGCGGTGCCGAACGGCGGCGAGCTGTTTGGCCAAAGCCTCGTGGGCCCACCAAAAGTGGGGCCAATCACGCAATTCGTGGATATAAGTTGCCATTCACCGCACCTCCTGCGGTGATTATGGGTCCTATTCACCGCATGCGCAAGTATCTCCGCAAAAAATGCGGCGAATAAGTCGGGAAATCCCGCACAACCCCTGCAGAAGCCTTGATAGAGTTCCACTTTTGTTCTAGGATTTCCAGCCTCGCAGTATGGGCGACTTACGCCCCGCGATCGTGGTTAGCGCCTGCCCCGTATCTGGCAATCGCCCCACCTTGCAGCATCTAAAGCAGCCTCCGGCGGGCATCACCAACCTGTGGCGGCCAGCGCACTGACAACAGCACCGGCGCTGAAGCGCCGCGCAATTGGAGATGTATCGAAATGGCTGCCAGAAGTTGGAATAAAGATCGCGCGACCAAGCGCATCAACGCGAACATCGATGCCTTGCCGGTCAAGGACATCGAGATCAAGGATTACATTCGGGACACGGACCTCTCAAATCTGTCTAGCACGGTTGCCTATCGCGTAGATGGCGCGCACCTCTACGCCGACATTCTGAACCTGAAGGACATGCTGGCAATCACTGCTGTCGAGGGCGAAATCTGTCACAAGCGCACCCTGCGATTCTTGAACCTGCACTATCGCGCGGTTCACCGCATCATCGGGCGTGTGGACGCCATGTTGGTCGATTTTCACAATCAGCGCCTGCACTCGGTCATTGCCAAGCCATACGACAATGAGGCCAAGCGTGTTCATCGCGCAGTCGCGATCGGCCAGCTGATTATCGACGTTCTTGGGCAAACCGGGCAAGACGCCGACCATCCAGCTGCGAAAGTGCGAGTTGGCATCGATACCGGGAAAGCAATGGCCGTTAACAATGGTCGGCGCGGACACCGCGAGCCGCTCTTTCTGGGCGAGCCTGCCAACCACGCCGCCAAGCGGGCCGCTGGCGGAACGGCGACTGGCATCTATCTCACCAACAAGGCACGGAAGGTCATCGGTCTGGCAGAAGTGACGGCGGTCGATGGCATGCCTCTCACTAAGTCCGAAATCGAAACCAGCCAGCAAAAGGCAAACCTGGACGTTACGGCCGACGAAATCGTGAAGGAGTGGAAGGACGATCTGAAAAACAATCCCATCGGCGACTTCGAGTTCACTGGGCACACCCCGCCCTATGCGACGCTCGACATCGAAACGCTCACAGCCAAGAACTCGCGGCGGCAGGACGCGACGACGGTCTACGGCGACCTGGATGGGTTCACCGCCTACGTCGGCGCCAACATCGCGACGGAATACGGCGCGAAGAACGTCGTGCGCACACTGCATGTTCTGCGATCTGAACTCGATGCCGTCCTGCATGAAGATTTCAAGGGGCGCAAAGTCCGATTTATCGGCGATTGCGTGCATGGTTTGCTGGTTGAGGGCACGGCGCAAACCACCGAAGTCGAAGAAACCATCAGCAATATGACGCTGTGCGCCGCCGCCATGCGCAGCAGCTTCGATATCGCGCTCAAGGGTCTGAAGGATAAGGGAACGGACGCTTCCAGCTTGGGGCTCGCAGTGGGGTTTGAACTCGGTCCCATGAATGTGACGCGCCTAGGCATGAAGGGCGAATTGATCCGTTGCTCAGTCAGCCGGGGTGTCATCACGGCCGAAAAAGAGCAATCGCGTTGCAGCGGCACCGACACAGCTATTGGGCCGAACGCCTACGATGAGTCCTCTGACGCCGTTCGGGCCATCTTTGGCGATAGCCGCAAGCGGGCCAAGCTCGACTACAACACCGCCGTCAACGAGTTGTCTGACAAAGGCGATAAGGCCGCGCGCGCGACGAAGGCGATGGCTGCCGCGAGCTTGCTCCAGCCCGCCAGCGCCGCAGCGGCGCCGCTGGGCTTCCCCAATCGCCAGACTGGTCCCGCCAAGCCTGGTGGGTTTGCGTGACTTGGTTCATCACCGACATAGCTCGTCTCAAGAGCGAGCGAGAAGGGCTCGAAACCTTCGCGCTCCGGAACGACTGGTTCGTGCCGCTTGGCTGGCGCCTTGAAGACAATATGCGTCTCGTGCTGGACGCCGAAATCGCGGTTGGCAGTCGGACATTTCCCGTCTTCTTACGCTATCCCGAAATGTTTCCGTTCTCGCCGCCCTCGGTCTTTCCGCGGGGCGATGACTCTCGCTGGTCAAGCCATCAATTCGGTGCAGGCGGCGAACTTTGTCTTGAGTTCGGACCTGACAACTGGACCCCAGAGATGAGTGGCGTTCAGATCGTCGAAAGCGCACACCGACTGCTTTCGCTGGAAAATCCAAGCGAGGGTGAACCGGAATTCGTAGCATCCCGGCACTTGGAAACCCTAGGCCAGCAACTAAGAACCGCATACACGCGGTTGCTTGTCACGCGCGATCTAGCGGCCTTTTTCGAGACAGTTCCACCCAACGTGACCGTCACGGGCAACTTGCTTGCATGTTACCATGCCAGAAGTTCCACTTACGTTTTGAGTGAGGTTACAGCGCCCACCGACCTCGTGTGGGTTAACACTGGCATTCCTAAGCCGTTGGTGGAGGAGGCGCGCGACCGAGCAGTCGGAATTTTCAAGCTGGATGAGAGCGTACCCTGGCCGCCTACCACGGATTTGCCATCGTTCAAGGCCGGGTGTGTTGGCATGGGCTTTGAAGCGGCCCATACGTTCGCCATTATCTTGCGCGGCCCTGAAATCCATTTTTATTTCCTGTCGGAAAAGGACCAATCGGCTTCGCTTCGGCCCATTTTGCCACCGCAACGCTTCCACCCGCGTCTCGATGGGCCACATGAAGTCATAACAGAAAAGTCCGTCGCGCTTATCGGCTCTGGTTCGATTGGCAGCAAAGTCGGCACGACACTTGCCAGAAGCGGCGTTGCGCGGTTTTTTCTTGCCGACGACGATATTCTTTTCCCGGATAATTTTGTTCGTCACGAACTTGATTGGCGGGATGTGGGATCGCACAAAGCCGATGCTCTCTCGCGCCGTATGAGCTTAGTGAATCCAGCCGCTCAAGTGGAAGTACTGCGCGCACGTTTGGGCGGTCAAGAGTCCAGCACCTCCGCAGAGACTCTGATGAAACTGATTGGGGACTGTGATCTGATTTTTGACGCGACTGCCAATCCGGATATCCTGAATTTGATGTCTGCTATAGCCGCGATCCGCAAGAAACCACTGGTTTGGGCGGAGGTGTTCGGCGGCGGGATCGGCGGACTCATCGCTCGGTGCCGGCCCGACGTCGAACCTTCGCCTCAACATATGCGGCGGGCAATTGAAAACTGGTTTGCGGACAAAAACGCTCCGCCAGTCCGTTCGCGCCGAAGCTATGAGACCGGCTCGGAAGGCGCGCCATTTATTGCCGATGACGCCGATGTATCGGCCATCGCCGCGCACGCTGCTCGTTTGGCGATCGACCTGTTGATCGGACGTGACCCGTCGCTATTTCCGCACTCTGTGTACGCCATTGGACTCGGCGTCGGCTCGGTGTTCGATCAACCGTTTCAGACTTTTCCGATCGAGGTCGGGGCACCTGCTCCCGGCGAACCGGCGCCCGAGCTAACTCCAGACGAGGTCACGGACGAGTTTGCCAGATTGATGAAATTAATCAAAGCCCGAGCGAATGAAGCTTCTGCTGCCGTTAAAGATAGTTGAACGTCTCAGGCACGAGCTTCGTGGCCGGATGCGTGAAATAGGCGGCGTGCTCGTTGGCGAGCACGTCGCGGACGAAACCTTTAGGATCGTCGATATCTCGGTCCAATTGAGCGGTGGAACGGCCGCTCACTTCGTCCGAGATCCGGTCCAGGCCAAAGACTTCTTGGACGAGTTTTTCCTACGCACCGGCCACGCCTATCAGCGGTTCAATTACATTGGCGAATGGCATTCGCACCCCCGCTTCGTGCCACTACCGAGCGGCGAAGACTGCACTACTATGCTGGAATTAGTCCACGATCCAGCTGTGGGCGTGAACTTTGCGGTCCTCGTCATCGCACGGCATCGTCTGCTGGGCGGCATGCAATTGTCGGCGACGATGTTTCGCAGAGGTTACGGCCCAGAAAGTGCGCAAGTGGAGATCGAAGGTGCTGATGCTCCCGCGCGACTCACTATCCTCGAGTGGGTGCTGCAATTTTTCCAATAGCGGGGAGCCAAGCGGCGTGCGCCTCCCCATCGAAGTGTTCCATTCATCCGAAGGTAAAGGTCCGCACGCCGAGTTTCTTGACGAGTTCCCGAACCCTGTCGCAGACCGGCGTGATACGGGCCGCTATTGTGGAGTCGTCACCATCTTCATAGGGAATGAGCGTCAGACCCTGCAGGTCCGAAGGCAGCTTTAAGTCCTTCACCTTCGGATGAATGAGGATCGTGCGATAACGGGTAAGCTTGCCCATGAACAGACCAAGCTCGAACAGGACATTGTCACGCAATGTGCGCGCTAGCACTCCGCGCGATTCCATAATATCGTCAGGCTCGGCGATAGCGACCGCAAAGTCGGATTCGTTCACTTGCTGTTCGAGCGCCTCCAGCGGATAGCCCCCAGCAAAGAACACACCATCGTCCCAGACTTTGCTGGAAACGTCCTTCTCAAGTCCGGCCCGCAAAGCGTCGGCAACCTTTTTGGCCTCAGAAGACGACATGATGAATAGCTTCGGCGCTGTATTTGGCACGAAGATCGAGCTATTGCGCTGATAAAGCCGTCGTGACAGCTCTCGGGCGATCAACAGCCACATTTGCGGAAATTTTTCGCCCAGTTCCATAAAATGGGAGCTGGTAATTTTCAGCGCGACAACGCTTTCCAAAGCGGTCACTGTCGCAGACCGTAGGAGCGATGCCTCAATGGCCGCCATTTCCCCGACGTGCTGACCTGCCTTACGCGTGGCGATCTGCGCGCCGTTGACCATGATTGCTACCGCGCCAGCGATCAGCAAATAAATGTCGTTGTCGGTGCCATTCTGGACGATAAGGTTCTCGCCTTGCCTGACATCAATCAGCGTGCCAGCGGCAGCAAGCTCTTCGGCAATCTTCTCGTCACCGCTCGCAAATTCTTGCCGCCGCAGGGCGGCGATCAGCTGCGGATGGTTTTTGCCCTCGAATCTCTCTTTCATGCGTTGAGCCCTTGCGCTCGACCAAGCGAGCGGATTTCAAAATCGGGGGCGTGGAATCGCGTGCGAAGCACCGATCTTCTGCGATTTTTTTAAGAACCGTATCATTGGCCGAAAGTACAGAGGTGTCGAGAAAAACAGCCCTGGAGAACGTTTTCGGCCTGCCCAGTAGGCATGGAGGTGCAGAGATCGATCCGGCAAATAGCCCCCAATAAGCCTTTCGCATGGGGTTACAGAGCCCTGGAGAACGTTTTAGAAAGGGCGTTGGCGGAGCGAGTGGGATTCGAACGCACGATACCATTTTCGTGCATCCATCCGACCGCCTATTGATGCCGCCACGACAGTTTTCGATCCGGCAAACTGCCGCTAATGACTGCCGCTAATGCCGCTAAATCTTCCTGTAACCTCTTGATTTTATTTACTGGCGCGCCCGAAGAGATTCGAACTCCTGACCCCCAGATTCGTAGTCTAGTGCCCTGCCCTATTAACGGCTGGGCTTATAGAGCTGAAGGTCGTCAAGCCTACCAATCGGCTCGCGGAGCCTACAGCTCGACACACTCAGCCCTTCGATGTCTGTTCCTGGTCGATCCGGAGATAACCATCGAGACCACATTGGAAGCGATTGGACCCATTGCGGAAGTCTATTTTTCCCAAGAGTTGGTATGGTGAGAACACCCATCCAGGCTTCATCATGCCAGCGATGCTGGTCCGGCTGCGGGACGATCGATGCCGTCTTGGGCGGCGGCTCGGTTTGGCGGGCGACCGGATCGGCTTTCCACAGCAGCTGAAGCCCGCCGGGACCGAGTATGTCGTATTTGTAGATCGAGCCCGGGGCGACGCGCGGCAGAAACAACTCCCAAATCCCCGCTTGGTGGCGCACGCGCATGGGATGCCGCCGGCGGTCCCATGAGTTGAAGTCGCCAACGACGGCGACGCGCAGGCGTTTGGCGCCCACACGGCGAAGCGCACCCCGCTGACGCCGTCCATACTCCTGGTCTGGGCGCCGAGGCAATTCGCCAGCTCGAAATACCCGCCTTCATTGAACAAATGAAGGTCGATGTCGCCGAGCAGCAAACCGAACCAATAACTACGTCTTTTATCGATTCGAGATATTCAGGTGTAAGCGCGTTAATCGGATGTGCTGCCGAGCGTTGCTAGGGAAAGCCTCTTGAGCTTCATGTGGTCCATAATCCGCGCGCGGATGTACCGTTGCCTCTCGGCACGCTCGGCGGGCAGGACGACGAATGGTTCGCCACTCCCGTCGCTGGGCGAGCGACGAATTTGATTTGCAGCGTGCCCACTCGCCTTGACTTGCACAAATGAGGCTCGTGGCGGAGTGATAAGACGCAGTGAGTGATGGAACTCTATGTCACGCCAAAGATGATGTACCGGCCCTTCCGCCGACTACAACCTCGTAATACCTGTCCTTCTGATTAGGACAGAGAATTTCTTGTACTGCTTGTCGCAGGCAGCTAAACGAAATTCGCTCTTGTTCAAGTCGGACGCCTTCTCCGATTCGGTTAAGTTGCAAATCCTCTAAAAGGGTTCGCTCCGCATCTCTCAGACGAGTAAGCACGCCAATGTGGGGTATGGGTTCATGAGACCATAGTGAGCGGTGTGCCACTAGCGTCTCTCGATCCATCAAAAATGAAGAGGCGGATGGAAACTTTGACCGCAACCGGTCGAGCATGGCGAAGCCATGAGTATCTATATCTCCCCAATAATAGATTTCCCGATCTTTCATCCAGTTGACACAGGACAACAGATCTAGACCGTAGCCGAGGCCAAAGATGACGAGCCCGGACGCCACATTCGGAAAGGCTAGTCCGTTCACCTCATTTTCGGTTATGAAGATACGCTGAACTGGCGATGACAAAGCCGCGAACTGCTCAGCAGGAACGCTGATATCCGACAGCCCGTGGATCGTGAGCTGATCATCAAGCAGGCGAAAGCGGACGAGTGGTGGCTTATTGCGGAGGCCAAATCGCCGTTCGAAGAATCTTGTGCCAATTAGTATGCTCTCACCCGTCTGCGGGGGCTGCACCACATCCAACAGCTCGGCGAGAAGCCCTTTCCGTCCTTCGATGAACTTCGTGTCGACACCGGGAATATCGAGCTGCCGAAGGTATAGGCCGGAGCGCGGATGGTCCCGAAACCAGACGAGAACGGCCAGAATGCGATCCCAGTCGGCTGCGTTTTCAAGCACCGTGAGTGGTTTGCGCTTGATCCAATCCGCAAGTGACGGAAAGATGGCCAAGGTGGACTCGGCGCGCTCGCGAAAGCGTTGAGCCTCCCTGTCCTTCCCGATCAGTCGCAGCGCATCGCGTTCAGTCGGAACCAAAATCCCGTCTGGAATTTGATTGCGGCCCAATTGGCGATGTTTGATATCGATCCATTCGATGTCGTAGCCAAACCTGCGTTTGGCCCGGCTTCCATCCTCTAATTCTCGAATCCACGCACGGACTTCTTCGAACCGCTGCCCCAGGGCCTTCCTGTCTGGCCGGCGCAAACGCAGTCGGAGCGGAAACAAGGACGTTCCATCGAACTTTGCCGTAAGTATCCGTCCCTGAGCCCAGTGGCGTGAGATCTGGTCCGCAAGATCCGATGGGTTCGTCCAATCCATCACGGGTCATCCCGCACGCAGCATGCGTTCTGCGCGGTATTCCTCGATGGTGAGATTACGCAACATCGACCGGCTACCGTCTTCGTTGTGCACGAAACCAACCGCGGAAACGTATGGTTCAATCACATGGATCTTCTGCAAAGGAGTGACTATCAGCAACTGCAAGCTCAATTGTTGGAAAAGTTGCAAGCCATACCGAGTAGATTCATCCGAGCCCCTTCCAAACGCTTCGTCGATGAGGACGAAGCGGAATGAGCGCGATCTTGTTTCGCCCCACTCTAAGCCAAATTGATAGGCGAGGCTCGCTGCAAGAATGGTATAGGCAAGCTTTTCCTTTTGGCCGCCCGACTTTCCTCCGGAATCAGTGTAATGTTCGTGCTCGCGACCGTCCTCCCGCCATCGCTCAGAGGCCGAAAAAGCAAACCAGTTGCGGACGTCGGTGACCTTAGCGGTCCAGCGGTGGTCATTCTCGGTAGTGCCCTCACGGCCCCGAAACCGCTCGATGATGCGCTTGACCTGGAGAAACTTTGATTCCGAATACTCAGTATCTTCCGTTCCGGTCAGCGTGCCTTCGGTGCAAGCGCGAAGCTCTTGCTGGAAATCTCGAATTTCGACGTCAACATTTTGGTCCGCTTCGAGCGTAATGAAGCGACCTGGATTATAATTGATCGATTGTAGGGATCGGTTGATTTTTTCAATTCGCTCGCGGATCGATTGCCGCTCCTGGTTCAGTTGCGATTGGAAATTTGCAATCTCGCGGATCGTATTTTCATTGAGCAATTCCTTGAAGCGGGCCTCGAACCTCGGAAGGCCATCGGATTCTAACTCAGCCAGCATCCTACGATAATCTGCAGCCGCCTCGATTGAGACGTCCACTTCGCGGGTTTCCATAGGATAGTCCTGAGTGTAGGCCGTCATCGCGTTGACGATCTTGTCCCGCAAGCGCTCAATCTTTTTGGCTTCACTATCCATCTGGCCTTGCAGGCGGTCCCGCATTTCGCGTTCGCGGCTGTCGCAAGACTCGACCGTGAGTGGCCGCTCCGCTTCGATTCGCATCGCATTCAACCGGGGGAACAGCTGCGATCTGACCAAATCGGTTACTGTAGATATCTGCTTAGTGCATTCCACCAGAAGGTCAGCGGCCTGATCTCGGCGCTCCTGGCGCCGAGTTTGATCCTCCGTGACTCGGTTTAGATCCACGCCTGTTTGGTCGATTGCGTCTTCTAGGGCAGAAAGCTGCCTCTGCAATGTACGTAGAACATCTGACTCTTCTTCCAACTGACGCCTTTCCCTTTCCAGTGCATCAATTTCAATGGCGACGGACTTCCAGTCGAGGTCTCGGAAGCTTTCAAATACCGCGAGTTGTACCAACAGCCGAACTCGTTCATCGAAGGACGCTCGTTGTCGATCCAACCCGGCTATCTTGTCGCCGCTCGCGTGCATTCGTTGCTCCAGACCACGAGCTTGATCTTCTAGGGCGGCGATTTTTGCTTCGTTGGACCATCCGAGGACAAATCGTGTGCGGTCATCCAGGCGATAGCGGTCATCTTTTTCATGTCGTTCGCCGCCCGCCTTGACCTGGCCCGCCTGCGTGAGAGCACGGTCCTCGCGCCGGAACTGTTCTAGCGTCTCACAGCAGGCGTAGTCGAAGCGGCGGGCCAGATCGGCTTCCAACCAGATGTAGAATGGAGATTCAGGCCGGATTGCTAGTTTTCGAACGAGCGACCGCGAGTGCAGGTCGGGTAAAGGGGCGGGGCGGCGTTCACGGACCCTGTAATAGACCAGGCGGCCACGAAGGTGTGTACGATCCACCCATTCGGCGACACGTGCGTAATGATCGTCCGGAACGAGCAGAGACAGGGCATAATTGTGCAGTACCCGCTCAGCGGCACCTTCCCAGGTTCGTTCCTCTTCCCGCACCTCGATCAATTCGCCCGCAAATGGTAGATCGGCCTCATCAAGCCGAAGCGCCTGACACAAGTTTTCGCGAATCCCGAGTATGCTTGCCGGGATGTTAGAGCGACGCTTTCGAAGCGATTCGATTTCCTGACGGACCTCGGAATGCTGGCTCTTCGACTGTCGGAAGAGCACGGTCTCGTCAGTAATTGCATTTTGGAGCTCAGCCGATCGGGAACGAGCGGCACCGGTGTGTGAATCAAGTGCGTGGCGATTTTGGAGAAAAGTGCCCGCATCCCCGGCCTCGGGCAAGGAAGCTTCGCGCGCTATTCGACTATATTGCTCGGCCCTACCCTTGCGATCGTTCTTTGACGACTGTTTGCCTGAAATTTCTTTAGTCAGAGACTCAATGCGGTCGCCGCCGTTCTCCGCAATGGCGCGCTTAATATCGTCCCGCTGGCGCCGTTGCTCTTTTTCCTTATCCTTTAAAGAATCGACCCGGTTGGCAAGTCGTGCAAGCTCACTGTTCAAGCCTTCCAGGCGCTTTTCAAGGAGCTCAGCCTTCAGGCTAGCGAAAAATCCCCGGAGCGCTTCCCGGCAGCTGCGCAGGCTTTCAATCTCTATCGACAGACCGGCATGTTGGTCACAATCTGCCACCAGCGGAGTGAGGCGTTCGATTTGTCGTTTGGCTCTAAGCACGGCCTCATGGGCACGGTTAAGATCGTCAAAGTGCCCGATCAAGGCTTGTATGCGCGGCAACACCGGAAAGGCTTCCAGCATGTGCTGCCTTACGAAGTCGGTGAGATTGCCGACCGACTTCATCGAGACGGTTTGATAAAAGAGGTCGAGAGCCTGTTCATTCTCGATGCCGAAGCGACGACGAAAGGCTGCTCCGTATGGCGGAAATGAATCGTAAACTTCGACATGCGGCATCGCACGCAAACGCTTTCGGAGCGTATTCACGTCGGGTCCGAATCCAGTGAAGTGCTCGGCAACATTTAGGAGAGTGTCAGCCACCACGTAGAAGCGGGAGGGCTGGCCATGAAGTTCCTTGAATGAGAAGACCTGAGCAAGGGTCACCTGCTGTTCGAAACCCTCATTCCGAAACTGGCCCAGAATTACAGAGTAGATGTTGTGATCGCGCAATGCGACCGCGCGCGCTGATAAGCCTGCCTCTCCCTTTTCTGATTTGTAATGGCCAAGCACATAGGACCTGAGATCCCGCTCTTTCGCCTCCGCCCCCGCAGCCTTGTTGTAGGTAATCTTCTGTGCCGGCACGAGCAGCGTGGTGATAGCATCCACGAGCGTGGATTTGCCTGAACCGATGTCTCCGGTCAGCAATGTGTTTTCACCCCCGAGATCAAGGCCCCACACCCGACTATGGAACGTGCCCCAGTTAAAAAATTCGCAGCGGTGGAGGCGCATTCCCGTACGCTGGGCCGGCGGCGGCGGGTCGGGCTCCTGAAAGCCGGACAGGGGTTCGATTTTATTCATTGGCGGCCATCACATTGGCGTCGCTGCCAACCGCGTGCTCACGATAGACTGACAGTCGCTGATCGAGCTCACTGAGCCACTGGGCGTCAACGAACGCCTTTAAAATGCGCCGAACTTCATATTGATGGTCCGTCCCACGCAAACGACGCACGAAACCCATCTCCATGAGCCGGTTGATGTGGGCGTCCACCCGGTCCATCAACCGGGCTTGATTTGTTGTGTCCGGCAGAAACAGCCGCATCATCTCAATTATCCCGTCTCGGCTGAGTATGAGACGGGACTCCCCGCTGGTTGCGTCGAACTCAGCGAGCTTTTTCCGCAATAGTGCGAGCAATAGACTGACTTGATAACCGAGCTGACGTCGCGGCACCAGACGCGGCAGTTCTTCTTCTCCGTCCTGTACAGGCCGCTGTCGGAGGTAGGCATACCCTTCGGCTTCATCCAAAATTAGTTCCAGGCCCAAGATAGCAACATGGTCGCGTACACGGGTCTGCAGGTCGAGTAAGGACTGCCAGCGAGCAAGATCGTTCTCGCGATCCATCACGCCCTTCATCAGAGCAACTAGAACCTGGGACAGGTTGTTTGGAAGGGACGTAGTCACGGCATTCATCCGGCAGTAGCAAAAGAGCGCGATGTTCGACAGAAGATCACCAGCGGAAGCGTCGCCTGGCGAGAATGGCCACTTTGGTCATTCCATATCAGCGTCTGTCGTTGTGTGTCGTCGATGATCGCGTGTTCATCCTCGGCTGCGAGGCTAAAGTACGTCACCAGCTCCGCAAGGCCTTGCTCCAAGGGGTGTTGCTGTACCAGTTCGTCCAATGAAATTTGCGATCGGATCTGCAACGCATGGCGAATGTTCGCCGCCAGTCGTGCCTTGTCCACGTAAATATTGTTGAACAATGCGTCGCACGGAACGTCTTCCTCGCCCGCGAGCACTTCCTCTTCAATTTGCGGCCTTAGCGGCGGTTCAAACAGTGGGCGGTCCATCGTCAAGCTGATATCCGGCGCTGGATCGTCGATCTCAATGATTCGTCCGTCAGGCGATCTGTCTCGAATCGAAAGAGCTGTTTGCTCAATCTCTCGGATGAGCTGCATGATGCGGCGATTTTCGAGCCATGCCTTGTCGTCCAGATAACGGCGCAATTGCTCGGATAACCTGGCAACAGTGCGCTGCGCGACTTCGCCCGCTTGTAACCAATCATAGTGAACCCTCAGCAGACGCCGGTCGGGCTGCAACGCTTTGACGGGCTCTAGGCTAAAAACCTTGGAAAGAAGGCCCGTCAACTCCTCCTGACGGTCGGGTGACATGAGGAAGTCCCAAAAAGCCCGAAAGCTTTTGCCCTGATCTGAGTCGACGATGGCGTCACGATCGCCGAATATTTCTTCGAGCAAAACCCCCTTGCCACCCTCCCAGGTGGCAATTCGCTCTCGCACTGCGCGATCCAAGTCGCGAAAATTCTGCTCGACCTCCCGAAAATCTGAGAGCAATCCCCGGGCAGTCAGCGCGATCTGCAGGAACCGTTCCTTGATTCGTGTCGCATCTAACTGATAGGGGTGGCCCTTGCGGATGCGGTCAATCTCGGAATCAATTTCGTTCTTGCGCCGTTCGAGCTCGGCAATACGAGCCCAGGGGTCCTTCTCAGTTCCCTCCACCAACTGGCGAAGCAGCTCAAATACCGTCATGAGCCGAGACTCCGTTCCAACAAACTGTCGTTGGCTGAGACTCGCTAGCCAGTCGATCGCCTTTTCCGTGGCCGGTGTGATGTCGAAATGAGGTACGTCGCTGTCAGGTGGATAATATTTGCGTAGCCAAGCGTGCTCGTCTGATGCCCAGTTCTCGAGGTAGGACGCGGCTTGCTTTGGAAAGGCGTCCTCGCCCAGATCAGTGCGAAGCGAATAGAGGTAGTCGTCGAGTCGAGAAGCGAGTTCTGGTTGAGCTAACGTCCGAACATTTGGAGCAACAAATGTGTAGTGTAGAAAACTCGCGATCAATGGCGCGTGATCCGCTGCGAGGAGACGCCACGCGGGATGCTTCTGTCGTAAGGAATTGAGGGTGCGGTACTCCACGTCAATCGGCCTGCCAAGTTGCGATTTACTCGTGCTGCATCCTCAGACAATAATGTCCTGAGGCTCCGGCACTCGTGGATAGACTACGTCAAGCCTTCTCGACCTGAAAGGGTGATCGAGACCTTGGGCCGACCCCCTGCCTAAAGCTTGTGGAACGGTGTGAACACGCTCGGCCCGCCGGTCGAAGAAATGGCGGCAAAGCTCGGGCAGTTGCTCGCGCGCTTCCGCAAAGGCAGGTTTTTCATTTCGGCGACGCGCGAAGCGTTATCCAACGTGTAGCGACCTTCGGGTGCGGTCTGGTCGATGCGCCAGGCCTCGCTGGCAGCCCAGGAAGCCCGCTGGGTGCGCTCGTCGCACAGGGCAGCAGGACGGAACCACCACGGCCCGGCGAACTGTTACCCCGCTGATTACCCCGCAGGCTGGCACGGGTCTCCTGCCGATTGATTTTTCCCGCTAAATGCTTGATTTAATTGGCGGGCGTACAAGGATTTGAACCTTGGACCCGCTGATTAAGAGCCAGCTGCTGGACTTGGGTGGGGTTCAAACAACTCAATGAAGGGGCTGCTAGCTATGTGCTTCGTACGCTGGGACAGTCGGGCACAGGTTGAGTGGCAATGTTGTTCGCTATATGTTCTCATTTCGCCGCTGTCGAATCAATCCTTCGAAACGAGCCGCAATGGCCGATCAGATCGTCATCACGGAGAAATCCAGCCAGGCGAAAGACGTCCGCACCGCCGTAGGTTCTCGGTACGGAGACGTCCTCGCGGCCGAGGGTCATTTGTTCGACCTGCTCGAACCGGAGGATGTCGTGCCAGCGTGGAAGCGCTGGTCGCCGATCCTGCTGCGACCCGAAGGTCTTTACGGCACTTGCCCGGCAGAAGGCGGCAACAAAGCCGCCAAGCTAAGAGCCATTCGCGAAGCATTGCGCACCGCCAAACGGGTTTGGCTCGCGACCGATTGCGACCGCGAGGGTCAGCTCATCGGCCAGGAGATTCTCGAGCATTATGAGTACCGCGGTCAGGTGATGCGGGTGCTGTTCACCGCGCAGGACTCGCAGGCCATCCGCGACGCATTCGGTCGGGCAAAGCCAAACGCCGAATACGCCCGCCTTTATGCCGCAGCCGTTGCGCGCCGGCAGGCCGACCAGATCTACAACCTGTCACTCACACGTACCGCGACCGTCATTCTTGGGCAGGGCGCGCGGAGAGTAATCGGCGTTGGCCGTGTGAAGACCCCGACCTTAGCCATTGTGTGCAAGCGCGAGTTGGAGATCCGGAACTTCGTGCCTATCGCCTATTTTGAAGTTGTCGCCACCGCAAAAGTTGCGGGTGGCCAGTTCCAGATGCGCCATGCACCGCAGGAGCGAATCCTCAAGCGTGAGGTTACCGAGACCGTCGTCAACGCTGCTCAAGGTTTTGAGGGCGCGCTTGGCGTACGTGTCGAGGACAAGCGGCAAGGACCACCCAAGTTGCACGATCTACCGTCGCTGCAGAAACTCTGCGGCTCGCGATTCGGCTGGCCGGCCATCAAGACGCTCGAGGTTGCGCAGGAGCTCTATGATGACCAGAGCAAGAAGATCATCACCTATCCTCGCGCTGAGGTACGCTACCTGCCGCAGAGCTTGATGTCGGACGTGCCGCGGATCGTGGCCGGACTGCGAGCGGGCCAATCGTTCAGCGCAATCCCCGTACCCGAGCCGCCGGTCATCCGCAAAGGTGCGAGCGGCACTTTCTACGACAAGGGGTTGGAGGGTGCGAGCCATCACGCCGTTATTCCCAACGTCAACACGATCGACAAATTGCTGGAGGTGTGGCCTCGCCTATCGTCGGATGAGAAAAAACTGTTCGACGTCATCGCGCGGGCCTATCTGGCCGCCCTGATGCCCGACTTCCGCTACCGGCAGACAACCGCAACGCTCGACGTACGTGGTTTCGAATTCCGCGCTTCCGGCCGTCAACCCATCGATCTCGGCTGGCGCGCAGCTTTCCCGGACTGGCAACCCGCCGACGAAAAAGGCGACGAAGCGCAATTGCTGCCGTCACTGCGCAACGGCGAGACGGCGCAACTGCACAACCCGAAAATCGAGGACAAGGAGACCCGGCCACCGCCGCGCTACAACGAGGGCACCCTGATCGAGGCGATGCAAAATGCCTGGCGCTTTGTTGACGATGAGGTTCTGCGGGAGCGCCTGAAAGAGGCCAAGGGCATTGGCACGCCGGCGACCCGAGCGGAGATCATCGGCGGGCTGAAGAAACAAGGTTTCCTGATTGCCCAGGGAAAGCACATCGTGCCGACCGAGGCCGGCTTGTCGCTGTTCGGTGTTCTCAAACAGGCCGACCCGGCCCTGGTCGATCCGGGGGTGACAGCGCAACTTGAATGCCTGCTCGACGATGTCGTTGTCGGTAAGCAGGAGATGATGGGTGCGATCGACGCAGTGTGCGGTGTCGCCGAGCGCATCATCGGCAAGCTCAAGGAAGGCGGCGCCGCCGGCGGGCCTCCCTTGCTTGGCGCCGCGGTCGGCAACGGCCCCGGAACGTTTCCGCCGACGCCTGCGATGAAGCGCTTTGCCGACAGCGTTGCCCGGCAGAAGGGCATCAAGCCTCCGCCCGGTTATAAGACGTCGATTTCGATCTGCCGAAAATTTCTCAACGAACACGCGCCCAAGAAAGCCGAGGGTGAAACGCCGGGGAAGCGCGACTCCAAACCGGTAAGCACGGCACAGATGTTATACGCCAAGAAGATCGCGCGGGGGAAAGACGTCGTCATTCCCCAGGGGGCCAAGGCCAACTCGGCCGCCATGTCCGCGTGGATAGACTCAAACCGAAGCGGGAAGCGCCGCAAGCGCGGTCGAAAGACTGCCTACAAGTCGGCAGGGTCAGTTGCGCCTCAATCGAAGGCGACGACGAAGAGGTCGCAGAAACACAAATCGGATTACTCTGCCGCTCCACTGGCTCCCGCCCAGCCAAATTCGCTTACAGGTACGCCGCTGCGGATTCCTTATGGCAACAAGGACGTCGCGATGAACCTTGGAGCCCGCTATGGCTCGGCAGGATGGTATGCGCCGCCGGGAGTTGATCTCTCTGCATTCGGCGAGCGCGGATGGCTGTAGATTAGGAAATACCCGGGGTTGATCGCATTGCGTGCGCAGAACTCCAGGATCTGCGGATCGCGGCTCATCATCCAAAGCGGCGGACGCGGGCGTTGGAATGGCCGCACTGAAGGCTCGGAGCGATTGGTTGTGGAATTCGTTGCCGTGGAAGGAGAACGGCTGCGTGACGCCGAAAGCTGTGCGCAGGTAATCGACGAATTCGAGCGGGCCGCATCAATCGTTGCGGTACACCCGCTCGCGGCGCTCGTGACGCTCCTGCGCCTCGACCGAGAGCGTAGCGATCGGGCGAGCTTCGAGCCGCTTGAGCGCGATCGGCTCACCGATCTCCTCACAGTAGCCGTAGGTGCCGTCATCGAGCCGCTGCAGCGCAGCGTCGATCTTGGCGATCAGCTTACGCTGGCGGTCGCCCGCGCGCAGCTCAATCGCGCGGTCGGTCTCCGAGGACGCCCGATCG